>WNGK01000249.1_pt1 | contig 53807 bp, 53 predicted proteins | sample 5400601 | NCBI WGS metagenome assembly WNGK01 (sample SAMN13153376, study PRJNA577476) | soil metagenome | isolation source: 60 cm soil or saprolite under Garry oak tree replicate 1 | place: USA:California | collected 2016-06-15 | reverse complement strand
CCCTCCAGCTCGCGGAACCGGGTGACGAAATCCCGCGCCAGACGCTGCTGGCGGATGCGGTCGCCCTCGAGCAGCCGCGTGATCACCGAGAGGATCTGGCGCGGCTGGACCGGCTTCACGAGGTAGTCGTCCACCTCGATCCCGATCGCCTCGCGCAGCGTGCCTTCATCCTCGCTCTGCGTGACCATCACGACGGGCATGGCGGGATCGAGGGCCCGGATCTCGCCGATCAACTCCAGCCCGCGCCGCCCGGGCATTTGCTCGTCCAGCAGCACGATGCTGTAGGGCTGGCGCCGCAGCAACGCGAGGGCGTCGTCGCCGTGGGCCGCGGCGGCCACCGTGAACCCTTGGTCCTCGAGGAAACGCCGGTGCGCGGAGAGACCCTCGACTTCGTCATCCACCCAGAGGATGGTCTTCGGGCGCACCATAGGCCAAAGCTAATGGCGACTGGCGAAGCCGGGCAACGCAGGACTTATTTCGCAACGTGCTGTGCGTCCTCTTGGTTCGCTTCAGCTCCATCGGCGAAGCCGACAATCCACACCTCACCGACGTCGTGACGCTCGAGCCCGGCGAGCCGATCCGTCACCTCGCCCGCCGGTTACGCACCCTCGCACCGACGCACGGCCTCGACCTGCACGGCAGCGTGCGCAGCGCGGGCCTCCGATTGCTCGTCCGCTGCCGCTGGTCGGGGTACCGCAAGCGCAAACTGGCCCGCGCCCTGCTCATCGCCGCCAAGCTGGACGCCTACCGCCGGCGCGCGCCCGCCGCTGTCGCCGAGCGCTACTTCGAGGCGGCGCGCCGCCTCGACACCCGGCCCGACGGCGGGCCGCCCGAGTTCTGCCTCGGTCCGGGCGCCACTGACCGGGTGGCGCAGTGGCTCGCGGAGCGCGGACTCGGGGGGGGGCGGCTGGTGGCGCTCGCGCCGGGCGCCGCGCACGCGACCAAACGCTGGCCCATCGCGCACTGGAGCGCGCTCGCCGAGCGGCTGGGGGCCGCAGGGTACCGGCCGGTCGTCGTCGGAGGACCCGAAGACCGCGGGCTCGCACAGCAGCTCGTCGCCGAAGGAGGAAGCGCGGTCGCGAGCGCCGCCGGCGAGTTTTCGCTCCAGGAGACCGGCGCGCTGCTGGCGCGGGCGCGGGTCGTGGTGTCGGGTGACACCGGCGTGATGCACATGGCCACCGGCGTCGGCGCGCCCGTCGTCGCGTTGTTCGGACCCACTGTGGCGCAGTTCGGCTTCTTTCCCTATCGCGCGCCGGCCGCCGTGTTGGAGCGCGCGCTCGACTGCCGCCCGTGCTCGGCGACGGGCACCGCGGCCTGCCCGCTCGGCCACCATCGCTGCCTCACCGATATCACGCCCGAGGAGGTGGCGGCCGCGGTGGAGCGCCTGGTCGCGTGAACCGCGCCACCACCCTCGCGGAGGAGCGCTTGATCGGGTTGGTGGCCGGGGCGGTGCGGGGACCCAAGCGCGAGGGTCTGTTCGCCCTGTGGCTCGTCGTGCGCTCGGCCGAAGCCCTGTTGCCGCCGCGGCCCGTGTCGGGCAAGAACCACCGGCGTCGCCTGCAGGCGCTCGACGCCCGGCTCGCGAGCCTTGCCCTCCCCGGCCCCCTGAAGCGCGCCCTCGCCGCCGCGCGTCAGCACCTCGATCCCGCCACCCCCACCGCGGCGGCGCAGGTGCTGTCGCAGCTCGTCGCGCCGGCGCGCGAAGTGCTCGGCCCCGAGGCGGGAGACGCCGTGGCCGTTGCCGCCCGCTCCGCTCGTCTCCATTTATAGAGGTATGACGACCCGCCGCTTCCCCAAGCGTCCGTCGCTCGAGACCATGGTCGAGCGCGTAGACCAGCAGCGTCCGGGCGACGTGCCGGGGGACACCGTACCGACGGGGTTCCCCTCGATCGACCGCATTTTGGGTGGCGGCCTGCGACGCCGGGACCTGGTGGCGCTGGGCGGCGATATCGGGTCCGGCAAGTCCGCACTCGCGCTGGGGCTGGCCCTGCGCACGGCGCAGCAAGGGACGGGCGTTGCCCTCCTCTCCGGCGAGATGGACGAGGAACGCCTCATGGAGCGCGCGCTCGCGATCGAGGGGCGCGCGACGGTGGACGAGCTGCGCAGCGCGAAACTCAACGATCAGACACGCGCCGGCATCGGAGGGGCGGCCGTGCGGCTGCGCGACCTCCCCTTCACCATGCTGCCCCTGGCGGCCGCGGACTTCGAGAGCGCCGCGGAGCGGCTCGATCCCCTACCGCAGCTCGGGCTCGTGGTGGTCGATTACCTCCAGCTCGTCCCGTCGCCAGGGGGCGTCGCGCGCTCGACGCAGGACGAAGATCTGGCCCTGGTGTTGCAGCGCCTCAAGGCGCTGGCGCTCGAGCGCCGGGTGGCGCTCGTCGTGGTGTCGCAGCTGCCGCGGTTCGACGCTAAGCGTCCCAACGCGCGGCCCGCGCTCGACGACTTCGGGCACCTGGGCGCCATCAAGCAACACGCCGACGTGGTGCTCGGGATCTACCGGGAAGAGATGTACAACCCAGGGCACGGAGTGGACGGGGCGACCGAGCTGATTGTCCTGAAGAACCGCAACGGGCCGACGGGGTTCGTGGATCTGTACTTCTATCGGCGCTGGATGCGGTTCGAAGACATGCTCGACCCTGATCGGTGAACGTTGTAGGTTAGAGCCATGGCCGGCCACAGCAAATGGAAGCAGATCAAGCGGAAGAAGGCCGTCACCGACCAGCGGCGGGGGGCGCTCTTCACCAAGCTGATCCGTGAGATCACGATCGCCGCCAAGCAGGGCGGCGGCGACCCCGGCGGCAACGCCCGGCTCCGCACCGCGATCGACGCCGCCAAGGCCGAGAACATGCCGCTCGACAACATCGAGCGCGCTGTGAAGAAGGGAACGGGCGAGCTGGAGGGCGTGACGTACGAAGAGGTCACCTACGAGGCGTACGGGCCCGGCGGCGCGGCCCTGCTCATCGAAGCCACGACCGACAACGCCAATCGCACCGTCGCGGAGATTCGCAACGCCTTCCAGCGCCACGGCGGCAACCTCGGCGCGGCGAACTCCGTGGCGTGGATGTTCGACCGCAAGGCCCAGATTGCCGTGGACGCCACCCGCGCCGACGAGGACGCCGTCATGGAGGCGGCGCTCGACGCCGGAGCGGACGACCTGACGCGCGACGGCGACATCTTTCTGGTCACCGGACCCGCGGGCCAGCTGCATCAGATCAGCGAGCGACTGAAAGCCAAGAAGATCGCGGTCCAGACGGCCGAGATCGCCCTGATCCCCAAGAGTACGGTGCGAGTGGACGGGAAGGACGCGAAACACCTGCTCGCGCTGATCGAAGCCCTGGAAGAAATGGACGACGTCGCGAAGGTCTCCTCGAACTTCGACATCGACGCCGAGGCGCTGGCAGCGGCGACTGCCTAGCGTGAAGGTGCTGGGCGTCGACCCCGGGACGTCGGTCACCGGCTACGGCGTGATCGAAACCGGGAACGGCACCTCCGGGATGGGGCGGCTGGTCGAGTGCGGCGTGATCCGGTTGGCCGGCCGCAGTCCGTTGCCGCGACGTCTGCACGCGCTGCACGCGCACATCACCGAGCTGATCACGCGCCATCGTCCCGGCGTCCTCGCCTTGGAGAACGCCTTCTACCATAAGAACGTGCACACCACGCTCGTGCTCGGACACGCCCGAGGCGTGGTGCTCCTCGCCGCCGAGCAGGCAGGCCTCGCGATTGCCGAGTATGCCCCGGCGACCATCAAGAAAACGGTCGTCGGCGCCGGCGGCGCCCCCAAGGCCCAGGTCGGCCGCGTGGTCGCCCGGCTGCTGCGGCTCAAGGACGCGCCCCAACCCGCGGACGCGGCGGACGGCGTGGCCGTGGCGCTCGCGCACATCCTCCGGTCGTGATCGCGCAGGTGTCGGGCCGGCTCGCCGCGAAGCAGGCCGATCGCGTGATGATCGAGACCCCGGGCGGCGTGGGCTACGAGATCGTCGTCCCGTTGGGGGTCATGGAGCGGCTGCCGGCGGTAGGCGACACGGTGAGGCTCGCGACCGAGCTCGTGGTGCGGGACGACGGCTGGTCGCTGTACGGCTTTCACGACGAAGCCGGGCGGCGCTTCTTCCAGCGGCTGACCGGCGTGAGCGGCGTGGGGCCGAAAATCGCCATCGCCTTGATGTCGGCCCTCGGAGTGGAGCGCGGCGCGCGGGCGGTGAAAGAGCGCAACATCGCGCTGCTCGCATCGGTCTCCGGGATAGGGAAGAAGACGGCGGAGCGGTTGGCGCTTGAACTGGCCGACAAGCTCGGCGAGTTTGAGGAGGTCGCCCAGGCGAGCACGACCGCGCGCGAGGGAGGGGGGGGGGGAGCGACCGAGGCCGCGTTGCACGCACTCGAGGGGCTCGGCTACGCCACGGCCGAGGCGGACCGGGCGCTGCGCCAGGTGCTCTCGGCGGACGGGGGAGGCGACGCCGAAACGCTCGTGCGCCGAGCCCTGCAACTTCTCACCCACGGATGACGATGCCTGCGACCGCTGAATGGATCTGCACGCGCTGCGGCTCGACCAACCGCACGCTGGTGCCCGACACTGCGACCGAGGCGACCGACGAGTGCGTCAGCTGCCATACCCGCCATGCGCTCGAGCGGGACGCGCGCCCGGTGCGGTGGCGGGCACGGCCGCTCGGGAAGAGAGCAGCATGAGCGATCGCGCCCGCGCGCAAGTCACCACACCCGACGCCCTCCCCGACGAGCGGCTGACCGATGCCGCCCTCCGCCCCTCGCGGCTGGACGAATTCGTCGGCCAGGCCAAGGTGAAGGAATCCCTGCAGATCGCGATCGACGCCGCGAAGCAGCGGCGCGAGCCGCTGGACCATACCCTGTTCTTCGGGCCGCCCGGGCTGGGCAAGACCACGCTCGCGCTCCTCATGGCGAAGGAGCTGGGCGTCAACATCCGCACGACGTCGGGCCCGGTGCTCGAGCGCCCCGGCGATCTGGTCGGCATGCTCACCTCGCTCGGCGCGGGCGACATCCTGTTCATCGACGAGGTGCACCGGCTGCGGCCCGTGCTCGAGGAGTTCCTCTATCCGGCGATGGAGGACTACCGGGTGGACGTCCGGATCGCCGACGGGCAGCACGCCCAAACGATCCCCATGGCGCTGGAGCGGTTCACGCTGATCGGCGCCACGACCCGGTTCGGGCTGCTCACGCCGCCCATGCGCGCGCGCTTCGGCCTGGTCGAGCGGCTCGCCTACTATCCACCCGACGACCTCGCCCAGATCATCGGGCGCTCGGCCGGCATCCTCGACGTCCCGACTGATGCCGCGGGCATCGCGGAGATCGCCCGCCGCAGCCGCGGCACGCCGCGCGTCGCGAACCGCCTCTTGAAACGGGTGCGCGACTACGCGCAGGTGCGCGCCGGGGGCAGGATCACGGCCCAAGTCGCCGCCGAGGCATTGAAGCGGCTCGACGTGGACGAGTTCGGGCTCGACGACATGGACGGCCGCATTTTGAAGACCATCATCGAGCAGTTCGAGGGCGGACCGGTGGGCCTCACGACCATCGCCGCCGCCGTGGGCGAGGACCCGGGCACGCTCGAGGAGGTGTACGAGCCGTTCCTCATGCAGCAGGGCTTCCTCGCCCGCACGCCGCGCGGCCGCTGCGCCACGGCGGGCGCGTACAAGCATTTTGGTTTCAGCCCACCAAAAAGCGCTGAACAGCCGACGATGTTTGACGGCTAGTGCATGCGTCGCACATCGGACTTCGATTACGTTCTTCCCCCCGAGCTCATCGCCCAAGATCCTCCTTCCGATCGCGCTTCGAGCCGGTTGTTGGTGTTGGACCGGGCGGGCAGCGGCGTTCGGCACGCACGCTTCCCCGATTTCGTAGACCTCGTGGCACCGGAGGACGTGCTCGTCCTCAACGTATCGCGCGTCATACCGGCGAGACTGCACGGGAAGCGAGAAACGGGAAAAACCGCCGAACTCTTGCTCGTCCGTGAGTTGCCCAACGGCGACTGGCTCGCCATGGGACATCCGGGGGGCAAGCTCCAGCCGGGACGGCGCGTGACCTTCGGCGACGACAGCGCGGCCGAGATCGTCGATGTAGTGGGGGGCGGGCTACGGCGCGTGAGATTCACCGGCTCGCTCGACGCCGCCGCGACGCTCGCCAAATACGGTGAGGTGCCGCTCCCACCCTACATCCGACGGCCCCCACGACCCGAGGACCGCGAGCGCTACCAGACCGTGTACGCCGCGCACGACGGCAGCGTCGCCGCGCCGACCGCGGGCCTGCATTTCACACGGGAGCTACTCGAGCACCTGAAGCAGCGGGGCACGGCGCTCGCACCCCTCGACCTGCAAATCGGCCCCGGCACGTTCAAACCGGTGGAGGTGGATAACCTCGCCGATCATCCAATGCACACCGAGGGCTACCGCGTGAGCGAAGAGACGGCGGGGATCATCAACGGGAGACGGCAGGCCGGCGGGCGCGTGTGGGCGGTTGGGACCACCGTGGTGCGCACGCTCGAGACCGTGGCGGCGTCCGACGGCACCGTCCGCCCCGGGGCGGGTGACACGAGCCTCTTCATTCATCCCCCGTACACCTTCCGGACCGTGAACCGGCTGCTCACGAACTTTCACCTACCGCGCTCGACGCTGCTAATGTTGGTGTGCGCCTTCGGGGGCTATGAGAACGTCATGCGAGCCTACGGGGAAGCGATTGAGCAACGGTATCGGTTTTACAGCTACGGCGATGCGATGGCGATCATCTGAATGCGGAATGCGGAATGGACGGGCGAACTTCGATTCCGCATTCCGCACTCCGCATTCCGCACTAGGCACCCATGTTCGAATTCGTCATCGACGCCACAAGCGGCCCGGCCCGCGCCGGCACCCTCACCCTGCCCCACGGGTCCGTCGAGACACCGGTGTTCATGCCGGTCGGTACTCAAGGGACCGTCCGGGCGCTGTCCCCCAACGATCTGCGCAGCGCCGGCGCGACGCTGGTGCTCGCGAATACGTACCACCTGCACGTGCGACCTGGCGAGCAGGTCGTCGAGAAGCTCGGGGCATTGCACCGTTTCATGGGCTGGGATCGTCCCCTGCTGACGGATTCGGGTGGCTTTCAGGTGTTTTCGCTGGAGGGGTCGCGCCGGGTGGACGAAGACGGTGTGGAGTTTCAGAGTCACGTGGACGGCAGCCGCCGCACCCTCACTCCCGAGCGCGCCACGGAGATCCAGTGGGTACTCGGCGCCGACATCGCGATGGCCTTCGATCACGTGGTGCCGGGGGGGGCGGATCTCGCCACTGCACGGGACGCCATGGAGCGGACGCTTCGCTGGTTAGAGCGCTGTGCCAAGCGGCATGCGGAGCTCAAGGCGTCATACGACGCGACGACGCTACGCCATATGAGCGCGCCCGACGACCACGTGCAACGTAGCGTCGTGGCGTCGTGCAACCAGACGTTATGGCCCATCCTGCAGGGCGGGACCCATCTGGAGCTTCGCACCGAAGGCTTGCGGCGCATCCTCGATCGCGGCAGCTGGACCGGCCTCGCCATCGGCGGCCTCTCGGTCGGCGAGCCCAAGACGGTCATGTACGAGATGCTCGAGCGGCTCGAGCCGAAGCTCCCTGCCCTCCCGCGTTATCTTATGGGCGTGGGGTTCCCGGACGACCTGGTGGCGGCGGTGGAGCGGGGGGTGGACTTGTTCGACTGCGTCGCGCCGACGCGCAACGGCCGGAACGGCTCGGCCTTCACGCCCGACGGCCCGGTGAACATCCGCAAGGCCGAGCACCGCGAAGATCCGCGGCCGCTCGACGCGACCTGCGACTGCGAGACCTGCACCACGTTCTCGCGCGGTTATCTCCGCCATCTGTTCATGGCCGAGGAGCTGCTGGGGCTGCGGCTGCTGTCGTTGCACAACGTTCGCTACTTGATCCGGCTCGCCGCAGCGATGCGAGCCGCGATCCGGCGGAACGCCTTCGGCCCTTGGGCCGCGGAGTGGCGCCGTCGCTACCTGCACTCGGGATCCGCATGACCGCGCACGGACTGTTCGCTCTGCTGTTCGCTCCCTCCGGCCAGAGTGCGGGCGGGGGGCTTCCCATCTTCTTGATCCAGATCGGGGCCCTGATCGCGATCTTCTATTTCATGTTGATCCGCCCCCAGCGCCGGCAGCAGGAGCGGCACCGCGAGCTCCTCGCCTCGCTGCAACGCGGCGACCGTATCGTCACCTCGGGCGGCATCATCGGCGAGGTCGTGCACCTGAAGGACGACGAGGTCACGGTGAAGAGCGGGGAGTCACGCTTGATCGTCCAACGCACCAACATTGCGAACATCCTGAATCGCCCGGTCGAGGCCGCCAAGCCGCAGTGACCGTCCGCCAGCTCCACCTGCTCGGCTCGCCCGTGTTGCGGCAGCGCTCCACGCCGGTCGGCGCGGTGGACGACGCCGTGCGCCGACTGGTGGACGACCTGTTCGAAACCATGCGCGCCGCCAAGGGTGTGGGGCTCGCGGCGAATCAGATCGGCGTCCCCCGGCGCGTGGCCGTCGTCGACGTGGGCGAGGACGCCCCGCCGCCGCTGGTGCTGATCAATCCGCGCATCGTGCAGGTGAGCGAAGCGCTGGAAACCGCGGAAGAAGGGTGTCTCTCGATCCCCGATGTCTACGGCGATGTGGAGCGTCACCTCGGCGTGAAGCTCGAGGCGCTCGATCGCGAGGGCCACCCGTACATGGTCGAGCTCTCCGGGTTCAAGGCGCGGGCGGCGCAACACGAGATCGACCACCTGGACGGGGTGCTCTTCCTCGACCACTTGAGCGCGGTGAAACGGGGCCTGCTCCTCGCCAAATGGAAGAAGGCGCGCAAGGGACAGTCCGGGTACGTGAAAGACGTGACGCCGGAGCCGGCGGGCGAGCTCTGAGTGCGCGTAGTCTTCTTTGGAACGCCGGAGTTCGCGGTCCCCTCCCTCGAAGCGCTGCTGGGCGAAGGGTTCGACGTCGTCGCCGCCGTCACGCAGCCGGACAAGCCGCAGGGGCGCTCCCGCTCGACCGCGGTCCCGCCGCCCGTGAAGGTGGCGGCCGCAGCGGAAGACGTCCCGGTGCTGCAGCCCGAGCGGCCCAGCGATCCCGCATTCGTCGAGCGCCTCCGCGCGCTCGCGCCCGACGTCGGCGTGGTGGTGGCGTACGGCCACATCCTCAAGCCCGACCTGCTCGCGCTCCCGCGCCACGGCATGATCAACCTCCATCCGTCGCTCCTCCCCGAGCTGCGCGGCGCCGCGCCGGTGGAGTGGGCGATCCTGAACGGACTCAAGCAGACGGGCGTCACGATCATGCAGATGGACGAGGGACTGGACTCGGGTCCGATTCTGCTGCAGATCCGCCACGACATCGACCTCGAAGTGACGGGTGGCGAGCTGTCGGAGCATCTGTCCGAGATGGGCGCCCAGGCGCTGGTCGAAGCGCTGGCGCTGTTCGGAACCAACGGCCTCGAGCCACACCCCCAAGAGCATGCGCGCGCGACCTACGCCCCCAAGCTGACGCGCGCGACGGCGCACATCCGTTGGGCCGACCCGGCAGAGCAGATCGCGCGACTGATCCGCGCCCTCGACCCACGACCCGGCGCATGGACCGAGCTCGACGGACGTGAAGTGAAACTGTTCGGTGCCCGGGTTGTCGAAGGCCAGGGAGCGCCCGGAGAAGTGCGCACGACGGACGACGGATTACGGATAACCACCGGGCGGGGGGCGGTGGCGGTCGACGAAGTCCAGCCCGCGGGCAAGGCGCGCATGGCTGCCGCGGAGTGGGTGCGCGGGCGCGGCGCGCAGGCGGGCCAACGCTTCGGGTGAAGTCGCTCCCGGCCCTGCCGCGGCTGCACGCCATCACCGACGAGCGGATCGCCCGCCGGCCGGACCTGGGGGAGATCACGCGGCAGCTCGTCGCGGGTGCCGGCTCCGAGCTGGCCTTGCACGCTCGGGGCCGAGCCCTGTCGGGACTCGAGCATTACGAGCTGGCCGTCCGCCTGTCCGCCTGTGCGCCGGCCCGCCTGTTCGTGAACGACCGCCTCGACGTCGCCCTCGCGGTGGGCGCGGCGGGCGTCCAGCTGGGACACGGGAGCCTCGCCCCCGAGGATGCGCGTCGCTTGCATCCCGGCTGGTGGATCGGCAAGTCGGTGCACGACTTGCGCGAGGCCGAGGCCGCGCATGCGGGCGGCGCCGACTATCTTTTGGTAGGGCCGGTGTTTCCGACCGCCACCCACGCCGACCGAGCGCCGCTCGGTTCGGCCCGGCTGAAGCAGATCGTCGGCGTCGGGTTGCCGGTCATCGCCATCGGCGGGGTGACGCCCGCTCGGATTCCAGAGCTCCGGGCCGTGGCCACGATCCACGGCGTGGCCGCGATCAGGGCGCTCTGGGACGCGGCCGATCCGGCGGACGCCGCGCGGCGGCTGCTCGAGGAGCTGAACAGATGAACGACATGGTCGACGTCACGGTGAACGGCGAGCCCCGCGCGGTGGCGCGGGGCGCCACGCTGCTCGAGCTGCTCGAATCGCTCGCGCTCGACCCGCGCGTCGTCGTCGTGGAGCACAACCGCTCGATTGTGCGGCGCCCGGCGCTCGGGGCAGTGACGGTCGCGCCGGGCGACGCGATCGAGCTGGTGCATTTCGTCGGAGGAGGTTGATGCTGGACATTCCTTTCACCATCGGCGGGCGCTCGTTCCACTCGCGTCTCATGGTGGGCACGGGGAAGTACCCTGACAACGATACGATGGCCCAGGCGATCGACGCGTCCGGGGCCGAGATCGTCACTGTGGCGGTCCGGCGCGTGGATCTGGACCGCACGAAAGAGGACGGCGTCCTGTATCACCTCGACGGGAAGCGATACTTCCTGCTGGCGAACACCGCAGGGTGCTACACCGCCGAGGACGCCGTCCGCTATGCACGCCTCGCCCGGGAGGCGGGGTTCAACGAGTTCATCAAGCTCGAGGTGATCGGCGACCAGGAGACGCTGCTCCCGGATGTCCAGGGCCTGCTGGTCGCGGCACGCGCGCTGGTCGCGGAGGGCTTCAAGGTCCTCGCCTACACCAACGAGGATCTGGTGACCGCCCTGCGTCTGGAAGACGCGGGCTGTGCCGCCGTTATGCCGCTCGCCTCGCCCATCGGGAGCGGGCTCGGTCTCTTGAACCCGGTCGGCGTGCGCACGATCAAGCGACGACTCAAGGTGCCCGTGGTGGTCGACGCCGGCGTCGGTACCGCATCGGACGCGTGTCTCACCATGGAGCAGGGCGTCGACGGAATCTTGATGAACACGGCGATCGCCGCGGCCCGGGATCCTGTGGCGATGGCGCGCGCCATGCGCCTTGCAGTCGAGGCCGGGCGCACGGCGTATCTCGCCGGCCGCATGCCCAAGCGCGAGGTGGCGGTGCCGTCCTCGCCGCTGGAAGGGATGCTGGATTAAGGACGCCACGGCCGCCCGGCGCGCGGCACTGCAGATGCTCGACGCAGTGCGGGCGGGTGCGACCCTCCAGAGCGCCCGCGATGGACCGCTCGCGAGCCTGATCGAGCGCGACCGCCGCCTCGCCTACGAGCTGGCGGCCGGCGTGCTGCGGCGCCGCGCCCAGCTCGATCGGCTGCTCGAGCTCGCCACCGTCGATCCTCGCCTCCACGACGTCCTCCGGCTCGGGGCCTACCAGCTGCGCGCGCTGGCGCGGGTACCGCCGTACGCCGCGGTGTCGACCAGCGTGGAGCTGGCGCGGGAGGTGACCGGCGAGGGCGGGGCGCGGTTCGTGAACCAGGCGCTGCGGAGACTGCAGCGGGGCTCGGGACTCGGGGCTCGGGATTCGGGAACTACTCACCCCCGTTGGCTCATCGAGCGATGGCGTCGCCAGTTCGGGCTCGAGGAGACGCACCGGCTCATCACGTGGAACGACACCAAACCGCCGCTCACGCTGCAACCCGTCCGTTGGAGCACGTCCGAGCTCGCGTCGCGGCTCCGGAAGGCAGGCTTCGGTGTAACAGAGGCGCCATTCGGAGCGGGCGTGCGCGTGATCCCGAGCCCCGAACCCCGAGTCCCGAGCCCCGCGCGATTGCCGGGCTTCGCTGAGGGAGCCTTTATCGTGCAAGACCCCGCCCACGCCCTGGTCTGCCGCTTCGCCGCGATCCCGCCCGGCACGGTCGTGTACGACGCCTGCGCCGCTCCCGGGGGCAAGGCGGTCGCGCTGGAGCGCGGGGGCGCGCGCGTCATGGCCGGCGACGCGCGGCGCGAGCGCGTCGGCCGGCTCGTCGAGACGGCGCGGCGCGCGGGAGTGGCGATTCGGGTCGCGGTCGCCGATCTTCTGGCGGCCCCGTTCCGGTCGGAGGCGCTCGCGGCGGTGCTCGTGGACGCCCCCTGCTCCGCCACCGGCACGATGGCCCGGCACCCGGATGCCCGGTGGCGCGTGGCACCCCGGACCATCGCCCGCGCCGCTGAGCGCCAGCGCTCGTTGCTCGCCGCCGCGGCGACGCTGGTGCGATCGGGCGGATTGCTCGTCTATGCAACGTGCTCACTCGAGCCGGAGGAGAACAGCGACATCGTGACCGACTTCCTGACGCACCACCCCCAGTTCACCCGTGTGCCGGCAACGGGCGCGGTCTCCGCCGCGCTGCTCACGCCCGCCGGCGACTTCCAGTCGCTGCCGCAACGCCACGGGATGGACGGGGCGTACGCGGCGCGCCTCGCCCGAGTGCGCTGATGCGGTTCCGCCGGCACATCGCGCCGGTCCGGGAATGGAGGCTCCCGACCCTCGACCGGCTCGGCGCACGCCGCTGGGGGCTCGCGCTGCTCGGCGCCTTGCTCGGCGGCTACCTGACGGCGTACCTGCTCCTGTTCCCCGCGCCGCTCCTGCACGGACACGGCGTTGTGCCCCGCGTATTGGGGCTGTCGCTCCAGGAGGCGTCGGACCAGCTCCGCAAGGCGGGTCTGCAAGTGCAAGACGGAGGCGGCGAGCCGCACCCCACGGCGCCCCAGGGCACGGTCGTGTGGCAGGACCCGCCGCCCGGCGTGAGCGCGCCGGCAGGGCTGCGAGTCACCCTGGTGTCGAGCGAGGGGCCGCCCAAAATTCCGGTACCGGATGTGGCGGGGCTGAATGGTGAGCTGGCGGGCCGGCTGATCGCGGCGGCGGGCCTCACCGTGGCGCAGGTGGAGTCGGTACAGGCCGCCGCGGCCCCCGGCGTCGTGATGCTCACCCGCCCCGCCGCTACGTCGGTGCTCAGCCCCGGGGCACCCGTGACCGTGGTGGTGAGCCGGGGCGCCCCGACCATCGCCGTCCCCGACCTGCTCGGGATGTCCCAGGCGGACGCGCGCACCCGGCTCGAGCTCGACGGGCTCGACCTGGGCACCGTGACCCGACGCCGGACGAGCGACGCGAACCCCGGGACGGTCGTTGGGCAGAAGCCGGCGGCGGGCACCCTGGCCGCACCCGGTACCGTGGTGGACATCGTCGTGGCCCGGAGCCCATGATGACCAACGGGGAGGGGGGAGGGACTCGCATCGCGCCCAGCGTCCTGTCGGCGGACCTGACCCGGCTCGCCGAACAGGTCAAGCAGGTGCTGGCCGGTGGCGCCGACTGGCTGCACGTGGACGTGATGGACGGGCGTTTCGTACCGAACCTCACGTTCGGAGCGAACATGATCACCGCCCTGCGGGCACTCACCGACAAGCCGATCGATGCGCACCTCATGGTGGTCGAGCCTGAGCGCTACCTCGAGTCGTTCGCGGCCGCCGGCGCGTCCGTCTTCACATTCCACCCGGAGGCGACGGTACACGTGCAGCGACTGCTCGCCGCGGCGCGAGGCCAGGGCATGCTCGCCGGGCTCGCGCTAAACCCCGGGTCCCCGCTCGAGCTCGCGGAAGAAGTCGTCGCCGACTTGGACCTGCTGCTCATCATGACCGTGAACCCCGGGTTCGGCGGGCAAACGTACCTTCCCGCCTCGAACGACAAGATCCGCCGGGCGCGCGACCTGCTCACGGCGCATGGCTCACGCGCGTTCCTCGAGGTGGATGGCGGGATCACTTCCCACACCATCGCGACGGCCCACGCGGCGGGCGCGGACACGTTCGTGGCGGGAAACGCGATCTTCACGAGCGGCGACCCCGCCCGTGAAGTGCGAGACCTCCGGCGGCGCTGCCTGGTGACCGTATGACGCCACCGCGGCAATGGACGGTCGCGATCGGCGTGGTGATGGCGCTGGTGTTCGGCACCGCACTGGTCATCAAGATCCGGCCGCAGATCGATCTGCTGGGCGTGGGCTCCGCCGCGCCCGGGTTTCACGCGACAGACCTGCGGACCGGGCACGCCACCACCCTCGCCGACTATCGCGGCAAGGTCGTGCTGCTCAACGTGTGGGCGACGTGGTGCCAGCCGTGCCGCGTCGAGATGCCGTCCATGGAACGGCTGTACCGCCGCCTCGGGGACGGGGGGGGCGGCGACTTCAGGGTGGTGGCGGTGAGTATCGACGAGCAGGACGATTCCGTCGTCACGGCGTTCACGCGTGAGCTGGGGCTCAGCTTCGACATCCTGCACGACCAGACCGGGGCCATCAAGCAGACCTACCAGGCGACCGGAGTGCCCGAAAGCTGGGTGATCAATCGCGACGGGGTGATCGTCAAGAAAGTGATCGGCGCCTCGGAGTGGGACGGTCCCGTGAACGAGACCCTGATCCGACGGCTGATCGATGACCGTCCGCGCTAGCCTGGGGCAGCTGTTCGTTCGCAACTGGCCGATCAAGCTGGCCGCGGGGTTCTTCGCCATCATGCTGTACGTGGCGGTCGCGGCCCAGCAGCCCCTGTCGCAGACCTTCGCCATGCGACTCGCCGTGGGCATTCCGCCCGGCCGGACGGTTCGGCAGCAACCCGCGGGCGTGACGGTAGTGATCGCCGGGAAGGGCAGCGAAATTCTCAAGCTGCGCTCCTTCCCGCGCGTGATTCGCAAGGTCATTCCCGACACATTCTCCGCCTCGCTGTGGCGGATCCAGCTCCAAGCCGCCGACGTGGAGCTGCCGAAAGGGATCGATGTGCAGGTCACCGATATTCGGCCGCGCGATGTCGAGATCCTGCTCGACTCCGTGTCGCACAAGGACGTCCGGATCGTGCTGCGGGTGAAGGTCGAAGCCGAGTCGGGTTATGTCCTTCGCGGGCTGTCGATCACGCCCAGCCTGGCCCGCGTGGTGGGACCGGAAAAAAGCCTCGCCAAGCTCGACTCCGTGACGACGCTGCCGACGGTGATTTCCAGTGTGAGCGGTCCGTTCTTCCAGACCGTCCCGATCGACACCACCTCCCTGGGCGTCGTGCGGATCTCACCCAAGGCGGTGCGGATGGCGGGCGAAGTGACGGCGATCATCGAGCGCTCGATCGGCGGCGTCCCCATCACGACGGCGGCCTCGGGCTTCACCGGGTTCCTGCTTGTCCCCGAACGGGTGTCGGTGACCGTGCGCGGCCCGGCGTCTCGGGTGAACACGCTCACACGAGACAGCGTGCGCGTCGTGGCGCACCTGGTCGGCAAGGCGGGGCCGGGCGGCTACGCCAGGCTCACCGTCAGCGGGCCGGCGGGCCTCGTCGCGCGCGCCGTGCCCGATTCCGTGTCTCTCAAGCGGAAGACCGGACGTGGCTGACGTCGTTCTGGGTATCGAGACCTCCTGCGACGAGACATCGGCCGCCGTCCTCGTGGGCGAGCGCCGGCGCCCGGAGCTCGCCGGTCTCGTCATCCTCTCGCAGGACGTGCATCAGGTGTTCGGCGGTGTGGTGCCGGAGCTCGCAAGCCGGGCACACCTGTCCGCCTTGCCGGCCGTGGTAGACCGCGCGCTCGCCGAGGCGGGCCTCGCCTGGAGCGCGGTGGACGCGGTGGCGGTGACGCAGGGGCCGGGCCTCGTCGGCGCACTGCTGGTGGGTGTGGTGTATGCCAAGGCCCTGGCCTACGCGGGGGGCCGCGAGCTGATCGGCGTGCATCACATGGAGGGCCACCTGTTCGCGCCCGCACTGGAGGATCCGGAGCTCGCGCCGCCCTTCGTCGCGCTGCTCGTGTCGGGCGGCCACACGCTGTTGCTCGATGTCCCCGCCTGGGGCCGCTACCGCCTGCTCGGCACGACCCGCGACGATGCCGCCGGCGAGGCGTTCGACAAGGTGGCCGCGCTGCTCGGCCTGAGCTATCCCGGCGGTCCTGCGATCGAGCGGCTCGCGCCCCAGGGCGATCCCCGTCGATTTTCGTTTCCCCGCCCGATGCGGGACGAGGGCTACGAGTTCTCGTTCTCCGGCCTGAAGACCGCGGTGCTGCGCGCCGTGCGGGCGAGCGACGATCTCGAACGCGACCGGCCGCATCTCGCGCGCGCCTTCCAGGACGCCGTGCTCGACGTGCTCGTGACCAAACTGGAGCGCGCGGTCCGGGCCACCGGCTATCGCACGGCCGTGCTGGGTGGCGGCGTGGCGTGCAACCGCACACTCGCGGAGCTCGCGGCGCAGCGGCTGTCGGGGCTGGCGCGCGTGGCGGTCGCGAGCCCACGCCTGAACGCCGACAACGCCGCCATGATCGCGCGCGCCGGGTGGTACCGCCTTGGCCTGGGCGAGCGCAGCGACTGGACGTTGGATGCTCAGGCCGACCTTGCGCTCCCGGGACTCGAGCCCGCGGAGAATCCGCACTCCACAATCCGCAATCCGCAATCCCGATGACCATCTACCCCCTCACCTTCCAGCTCGGCCCGCTCACCATCACCGGGTACGGCCTCATGATGATGGTCGCTTTCCTCATGGCCGGCTGGGCGATCCAGGTCGACCTGCGGCGCCGCGGTATGAACGAGGACTACGCCGCCGATATCGTGTTCGCGGCCGTGGTCGGGGGGATCGTCGGGGCGAAAATCTGGTACGTGCTGCTCACCGGGGAGTGGGACGCGCTGTTTCGGCGGGGCGGCTTCGTGTGGTACGGCGGGTTTCTCGGGGGCGTGGCCGCGGTGCTCGGGCTCGGCTGGTGGCGCCGCGTGCCCGGGCGCTGGGCGATGGAGCTCACCGCCGCCCCGTTGGCGCTCGGCTACGCGCTCGGGCGCGTCGGCTGCTTCCTCGTGAACGACGACTACGGCATCCCGTCCACGCTTCCCTGGGCCGTGAAGTTTCCCGAGGGGCTGCCGCCCACCACGGTGGCGAACCTGACCCAGATGCACGTGCGATTCCCCCCTGGGGCGGATCCCGCGCAGCTGGTCGCCGTCCACCCCACGCAGATCTACGAGACGGCGCTGATGCTGCTCGCGTTTGCGTGGCTGTCGCGCCTGCGCGACCGCCCGCACGCCGTCGGTTGGCGGTTCGGCGTCTATCTCGTGCTGGCGGGCACCGAGCGATTGCTGGTGGAATTCGTGCGCGCGAAGGACGACCGGGTGCTGGGACCGTTCACGCTGGCGCAGCTGACGAGCGCTCTCGTGATCATCGCGGGTGTGTGGGTGATCGCGCGGCTGCGCACGCCCGAGGCCGCCCCGATCGCGCCGGCCGCGCTCACGGGAACGACGGCCGCCGACGATCTGGCTCGGCGCCACTGAACCGGTTGCGCTGGAGCCATACCACCGCGACGAGCAGCAGCACGATCAAGAGGAACTGGAGCGCCAGCGACTGCACGGTGGGATAGATCCCGAGCACCGGGATGCGCGGCGCCCACTCGACGACGCTCGTCCCCAACACCCCCGACTCCTGGAGGTCGGCGATCCCCTTCCCCGCGAAGACAAAGGCCATGTAGTAGAGCATCGCGCTCGTCACCGCGAAAAACGGCTTGAGCGGCACCTTCATCCCGAAACGGTTGATACCGATGTAAACGACCACGAGCGCCACCGCCCCGAGGAGAATGCCCGCGGTGACCGGCCCGGCCGCCGAGCCGCCGCCCGCCGATCCCGCCGACGTCAACAGCGCCTTGTAGAAGAGGATCGTTTCGAAGCCCTCGCGATACACGGCGAGGAAGGCCACCGAGGCGAGCGCGAACCCCGAGCCGGTCGAGAGCGCGTCTTCCATCCGACCCCTTACGAACGCGTTCCACTTCGCCACTTCGATCTTCGACAGCAGCCAGTAGCTCACCGAGAAGAGCACCGCGGTGGCGAGCAGCATGGTGACACCTTCGAGCGCTTCGCGCTGACCGGGCGTGATCTCGAACAGCAGCTCGACCACGGCGGCAGTGACGACGCTCGCGCCTACCGCAGCCCAGGCGCCCTGCGCCACGTGACGCCTGCGCTCGACCGCGCCGGCCTTGGCGAGGAACGCCATCAGCGCCGCGACGATCAGGATCGCCTCGAACCCCTCGCGCAGGAGCAGCACGAACGACTGCATCAGGAGGTTCGCACCCGAGCTGCGGTCGGCGACCAACCGCTCGGCGCGCTCCAGTCCCGCCAGCAGCCGGGCGTGAATCGCATCGAGCTCGTCCGGTCCCGCACCGGCTCCCGCCCGGACCCGCAGGCTCACGAACGCGTCCTCGAGCTCGCTCGCGAGCGCGGCATTCCTGGCGCGAACATCCGTCTCGACCCGCTCGAAGGTGAGGTACGCATCGAACGCGACTTTGTCGGAGCGGAGCGCCACTGCCGAGTCCAACTGGCGCCGCACCGTTGAGAACGTTGCGGCGGCGGGCGAGGCCTCGTGGCGCTGCCGCTCGGCGGTTGGCATGACGCGGAGGAACGCGACGAGGCTCGCGCCCTGACCCGGATCGAGCAGGCGGGCAAACGCCGGCATCGGCGTGCCCGGCCGGCCCTGCGTGATGAGCCGGGTGAGCTCCTGGTCGGTGAAGCGGCCGAGCACGGCGAGATCGGCGAGCGCCGGCGGCGGCACGGAAAGGGCCTTCGCGAGCGGACCATCGCCTCCCCCGGTGGCACCATGGCACGACGCGCATTGCGCGGCGTACAGCCCCTCGCCTTGGCGCACCAGCGCGTCGTCGGCGCGCAGCGTCGCGACATAGCTCGCTACCGCCCACCGGTCCTCGGGGGAGAGCGTCTCCTCGAACTGCGGCATGGCCGTGCCGGCGACGCCGATCGTGAGCTTCCGGTAGACGTCCAAGGGGGACACGGTGCTCATGGCCCCGCGGTCGGCGAGGCTCGCGGGCGCCGGTCCCTCGAGCCCGCGCGCCTTGGGCCCGTCGCCCTGGCCCGTCGGGCCGTGACACTGCACGCACTGCTCCCGAAACACCGCCGCGCCCCGGACGAGCGACGGCGGGCGCAGCGGATACGGATCGAGCGCGCCCCCCGCGGCAGCGGCGATCCGCTGGATCAGCGTTCCCGCCCGCTGGAACACAGAGTCGGGCGGAGCCACGCGATCGATCAACGCCTCCAGGGCCGCGAGGTCGGAGTCCGCCACGGCCCGAACGACGGTGGGAAGGGACCCCACGTCCAAGCGCGCCTGCTCCAGGAACTGTCTCGCCTCCGAGACCTCTTCGGGGACCGTAACCCGCCCGCCGCGCGGTGCCACGCCGATCGCGTACTCCTTAGCGGCGAGCGAGGCGGCCGCCACGATGCGCCGGGCAACCGACAACGAATCGGTCGCCTGGCCTGCCGCCCGGACTACCACGCAGGCGCTCAACAGCAAGCCAAAGAGGGGTTTACAGTAGATGGGAATGATTCTCAATAAGAGGAGTTCAAATACTAGAGTAAAATAGTCGGGAATTCAAGCCGCGGGATTCACCCCCGCTCGAGCACTGCAACAGCAACGGCCGCGAGGTGGGTATGCGAGAGGGACAGGAGGACGCGCTCCACTCCCAGCACCTTGGCCCGGGCCGCCGCAAAACCGCTGAGGTGGACATCGGGGCGGCCGTCGGGCGCGCGGATGACCTCGATCTCCCGCCAGCCGATTCCCCGAGCCACCTCGCTTCCCTGGAGCGCTTTGTAGACCGCCTCCTTGGCGGCTAGCCGTACCGCCACGTGGGTGGCGGGGTCCGGGCGACTCTCGCAGTAGGCACGCTCATTCGGCGTGAGTAGGCGCTCGAAGACGCGCGATCCCTTGTCGGCGATGATGGCGGCAACGCGGGACACTTCGACCAGATCGACGCCGACCCCGATCGCGGTCACGGCCCGCCGCTCAGAAGCCGAGGAGCGCCGCGAGCCATGCGGGAGCAGGGAGGTAGCCGCCCAGCACCAGCCCGAGCCATACCAGCCCCACGGCGAGCGGCGTCCACAGCGCCACCAGCGGCCAGAGCGACGGCCGCCAGCCGGCAACCGCGTCGATCTCGTCGGCCCAGCGGCGCTGCTCGTCGGCGACCTGCGTCTCGAGCGCGAGCCACGCCGCCTCGAGCCGGCGCGCCGCGGTGCGGAGCGCCTCCTGCCACTCGGCGTGCGCCGCCTTGTCGAGGACGCTGGCCTCGCGCACGCGCGCGGCGACCGCGTCGAGTGCATCGAGGGCGGCGACGAGCGTTTCGCCGCCCGCGGCCAACCGGGCGGCGATCGCTCGCTTCTCGGACCCGGCCAGGAGACGACGGCGGCGCCGCCGCCGCGGCATCCGCACCCGGCGCGCGGCCCGCTCGATCTCCGCGTCGAGCGCGGCAGTCACGCGCTCGCCCGCCCGGCGCACCGCGCCTTCCCACGCGACGAGCCAGGCCCGCCGGCTCACCGCATCGAGCACACGGTCGCGATCGTCGCGCGCGGCGGCGGCCCGCGCTTCACCGCCCAGCTCCATCACGCGCGTCGCGAGCTCCTCGCGGATGTCGTCGAGCGGTACCCAGGGCTCTTCCAGGCGGCGGGGCACGAGCACCCGGCCGAGCGGCGGCGCGAGCTCGGGGACGCGCAGCGGCATGGGGATCTTCACCGACGCGCTCATCGGGCGAGGAGGGCGGCCCGGCCCGTTCGGGCCTCGTACTGCGCGACGAAGTACGGCAGCGACTCGGGCAGAAAGCGGTCGACGCGCGCCTTGACTTCGAACTCGTCCGCCGGAGGGGCCGTGGGGCGGGTCATGCGAAGATGGCGTCGAGCACGGCGGCCGTTTCGGACAGGGTCTCGAACACGTACGCCGCACCGGTCGCGCGGAGGGCCGCGACGTCGTAGGAGCCGGTGGCGACCGCGACGCTGCGCGCGCCGATCGGCCGCCCACACGCCACATCGTCCGGGGTGTCGCCCACGATGATCACGTCCGTTCCCGCGAAGCTTGCGCCCGTGAGCGCCGCCGCCCGCGCGGCGGCGACCGCCGGGAGCTCGGCACGCCGCGCGGAATCCGAGCCGTACGCCCCGACGCGAAAGCGTGCGGGGTCGAGTCCCGCCGATCGCAGCTTCAGGGCGGCCCCCGGGGCGACGTTGCCCGTGAGCAGGCCGACGAGCGCCCGGCGATCGGCCTCGTGCGGCTCGAGCGCCACGAGCAAGTCGGCGATCCCCACCATCAGCCGCGTCGTCTGGGTCGGCCGCTCCAGCTCCGTGCGGAGATGATCCACGTAACGTCGGCACACCGCCTGGATCACGGTCGCGCTCTCCGCTCCCGCATGCCCCGCGAGCGACAGGAGATCTCGTACGATCTGGGGGTCGGTCTTTCCGTCGAAGCGGTAGCTCTCGATGGGCCCTGCGGTACCGGCTTCGTCGACGAGCGCGCGTTGGATCGCCCGGCGCCCGGCGCCGTCAGTCCAGAGGAGCGTCCCATCGATGTCGAACAGGACGAGCTTCATGGGACAAAAATAGGCGGTCGGGCCGTCGGGCGGACAGGCGTCAGCGTTTCGCCACAACCGGCCGTCGCACCGCCACCAGGAAGTCCCGTAGCCGCTTCGCGCCCGGCGCCTCGCCAAGCAAGTCGTCCGACGCGACGCCGCCGCGCGACAGTGCGGAGTGCACGATCCGACCCGCCCCCGCCCAGAGGGCGACATGGGAAATGCGGCGCCCATCCGCGAAGCACAGTAGGTCGCCCGCCTCGTAGCCCGATCCCGCAGGGTCGATCTCGACCTCCCGTCCCACAAGCGACTGCAGGTCGGAGTCGCGGGGAAGCGCGATGCCCCGGGCCGCGTACGTTCCCTGCACCAGGCCGGAGCAATCAATGCCCCACTCGGTGCGCCCGCCCCACAGATAGGGAGCGCCGGAGAACCAGCGCAACGCCCACTCCGGCGGCGCGAGGAGACGCGCCTCGGCCCGCAACTCCGATTCCGGCCGGACGATACCCGAATGCACGCTCCACACGCGCCCGTCCGCAGTCTCGACCTGCCCGTTCCGACGCAGGGCAACGCGCGCGCCCACGGCCAGCCGGAGGCGCTGATCCTCGAACCTGAGCTCGGCACCGAGCGAGCGTCCGCTGGCTCGCGTGCTCCAGTCCTCCGCCCAGTCGCTCGGTCCCACGGCCACAAAACCCGCGTGGGTCCAGGCGTGGTAGCCGTCGCCCGCACGCACCCGGAGCCACACTCCTCCCTCGTCGCGCCGCTCGAGCAGTGCGAGCGGCTCGCCGTGCAGCGCCTCACTCACGCGGTCCGCCATGATCCGCGGCTCGCGCAGGAGCGGCGCGACCGCGGCCGTGACTACGGCCGCCGACTCGTCACGAACCGAGGCGTCCGGGAGCAGCCGGACGTCCGCGGCACGGCCGGCGTCGGCCGCAATGCGCCGCAGCGCCGCCAGGGCGTCGCGGCTGGTGGTGCAGCCGTTCAGACGCTCGGGCTCGACCGTCACCTCGAGTACGCCGAGCCGCACGTCGGGCACCCACTTGCGCGCCACGTCCGCGACGTCACGCTCGAGCCGATCGGTCACGGGCCACCGCGGTCAGCGAGACCCGGGACGTCTCGGAGTCCGCGCGCGAGCCGCACGGCGCGCTCCACCGCCGTCGGCACCGCGAGCGCCGCGAGGGCCTCGGCCTGCAGGGGGGTCGCGGGCGCCGCAGCCGCGGTGCTCACCGCGAACACGACATCGCCGTCGAACAGCGTGCCGTAGGGCACGATGCGCCGCGCCAGCGCGTCGCCGGCCGCATGGGCCAGGCTTTCGAGGGCGATGCGGTCGAGCGTGGCGTTCGTCGCGACCACGGCGAGCGTCGTGTTGCGCGCCCCCCGCGCTCCCCCGGCCCCCCCCACCGCGCCGAATGGGGCGCCCCCCCGGGCGAAATGCGCCAGCGCGTCCACGAACTTGCCGTCGGCGCCGCGCGCGCCCGCGAGGACCGCCCCCGAGCCATCGAGGATGTTCCCTACCGCGTTCAGCACCACCAGCGCGCCGACGACGATGTCGCCGCCGCTCGCAGCCCAGGTCCCGACGCCGCCCTTCATCGCGGCGCGCGGACCCAGCGCCTTGCCGACCGTCGCTCCCGTGCCCGCGCCGACCGACCCCTCGGCGACATCGCCCCCCCCGGATGCCGCGGCGCACGCCCGGTACGCGTCGTCGGCCGTCGGCCAGCGGTCCGCCTTGCCTCCGGGAGCGAGGTCGAAGTCGAAGATCACCGCGGTCGGCACGATCGGCACGATGCCGGCGGACCCCACGGGAAGGCCGCGCCCACGCTCCCGCAGCCAGCGCATCACGCCGTCCGCCGCGCCCAGGCCGTAGGCCGATCCGCCGGTGAGGAGGAGCGCGTCGATGCGGTCGACCAAGTGGCGGGGGTTCAGGGCGTCGATCTCGCGAGTTCCAGTGGCCCGGCCGCGGACCGCGCAGGCGGCGCGCATCCCACCCTCCGGGCCGAGCACCACGCTGCACCCAGTCGCCCGGTCGAGATCGGTCCAGTGCCCTACGGAAACGCCTCGAACGGCGGTGAGCGAGGCGGGAGGAGAAGGCGCCATGGGAGCGCGAAGCATACCTCGGCTTGCTCGGGTTGTGGAGGGCACCTAGGTTAGCGCCATGCCCAACCCCGACCCACAGAGCTCCCCGTCCCCGACCACGGTGCTGGTGGTCGACGACGAGGACGGCATTCGCCAGGCCCTCGATCGGTTTCTCACGCGGCTCGGCTACCGCGTGTTGCAAGCCGCGAGCGGCGCGGAGGCGCTCGACCGCCAAGCGGCGGAGCAGCCGCAGGTCATGCTCTCCGATATCCGCATGCCCAACATGACCGGAGTGGAGCTCGTCCCCAAGGCACTCGCCGCCGACTCGGACCTCTCCATCATTATGCTCACGGCGATCGACGAGCCCCGCACGGCCATCGAGTGTCTCAAGCTCGGCGCCTACGACTACCTCATCAAGCCGGTCGACCTGGACGAGCTGGAGATGTCGCTGCAGAGTGGGTTGCGGCAGCGGCAGCTCGAGATCGACCGCCGCGAGCTCGAGCAGTGGCTCGCACGCGAGGTCGCGGTACGCACCCGCGACCTGGAGGAGCGAACGACCGTGGTCGAGGACATCGCGCTCGCGGCGCTCGCGGCGGCGGGAGACTGGCCGGGGGCGAGCGACGCCGTCGAGAAGCTGGCGAAGGAGCTCGGCACGTCGCCCGACGACGTGACGCGCGAGATCCGGAAGCGGCGGGGGGGGCGGGGGGCGGGGGGCTAGGCTTTCTGTGAGGCCTTGGCCTTCTCCTCACACGCCTTGCACCGCGTGACGCCTCGGAAGGAGCAGATCAAACAGATGAACGTGCCGCAGTCGGCGCAGGGATAGCCTTCGGAGGCGCGCTCCTCATTGCCACAGGAGCGGCACACCATCCCGTCGTGTTCCTTCAGTTTCGGCTTGTCGGTCATGGTCCGCCTCAGATGTCGAGCCCGTACACCTTAATCTTATTGATCAGCGTCGCGCGCGAAATGCCGAGCTCCTGGGCCGCCCGCGTGCGATTGCCGCCGTGGAACTTGAGCGTCTTCTCGATGTGCACCCGCTCCACCTCAGCGAGGGCCTGCGGCTGGTGACGCCGCTCCCCGCCGCCCTTACGCAGATCGGCCGGAAGGTGCTCGACGCCGATCTGGCCCGCCCCGCGGGCGAGGATCATGGCCCGCTCGATGACGTTGCGCATCTCCCGCACGTTGCCGGGCCAGGGCGCGGACAAGAGACGGTCCAGCGCCTCGGCGCTCGTGGCGCTGGGGCAACCCGGCATCTGCGGGGCCAGGTCCGACAGGATGCGGGTGAGGAGCGCGAGCCGGTCGTCTCGCGAGCGGTCGCGCACCGCCGGCAGCCGCAGCGGCATCACGCTCAGACGATAGTACAGATCCTCGCGAAACCGCCCGGCGCGCACCTCGGCGACGAGATCCCGGTTGGTCGCGGCGACGAGGCGGACGTCCACCGTCATCTCGCGCGTGCCGCCCAGCCGCCGAAACGTCTTGGTCTCGAGCACCTTGAGCAGTTTGGGCTGAAGCTCGGGTGCGAGATCGCCGATCTCGTCGAGGAAAATGGTGCCACGGTCGGCCAGCTCGAACAGGCCCTGCCGCCGCTCCTTCGCGTCGGTGAAGGCACCCTTCTCGTGCCCGAACAGCTCCGACTCGAGGAACGTGGCCGAGAGTCCACCGCAGTTCACCTCGACGAAGGGCCCGCTGGCGCGGGGTGAGAGGTGGTGAATCACACGGGCCACCCAGCCCTTCCCGGTGCCGCTCTCGCCCGTGAGCAGCACCGTCGAGCGCTCGCTCGCGGACAAGAGCTCGACCTGCCGCCCGAGCTCGCGGATCGCCGGTGAAACGCCGAGCGATTCGAGCCCTTCCGGCTCGCGCCCGCGCGCGCGCAGCAGCGCGTTCTCGCGCGCCAGATGGATCTTGTCGCACACGCGCGCCGTGGCGGCGGCGAGGTGGCCCATATCGACGGGCTTGGTGAGGAAGTGCTCAGCGCCGAGCTGCATGGCACGCACCGCCGTCTCGATGTCACCCTGTCCCGTGAGCAGAATGACCGACCCGCCCAGGGACCGGAGCCGCTCGAGCACCTCCAGTCCCCCGACGTCGGGGAGGTGCAGGTCGAGGATCACGACATCGGGACGCATGCGATCGAACGCCTCGAACCCCGCCTCGGCGGCATCGGCGCGCCCCACCTCGAAGCCGATCTTGTCGAAGTAGTCCCCCACGGCGCGCAGCACGTCGGCGTCGTCGTCAATCAGCAGGATGCTGTCACCCACGGCGCGAGGCGCCGAGCGGCGCGGTGGTGGGGTCGACAATGACCGACAGGGCGGCCGGGAGGATGCGTGCTTCGAACGGCGCGTCACCCCACGGCTCGCCGTCGAGCTGCATCGGCCGCGGGGGGCCCTCGAGCACTTCGACGCGCACCGTGCGGCCGCGCCCAAACCACAGTCGCCGTGCGCCGTTCAGCGGGCGGCGCGCGAGCTCCAGGAACGCGCTCAGGCTCTGCCACAGGCCTTCGGCGCGTAACACGACCACGTCCAGCCAGCCGTCGTCCGGCGCGATGTCGTGCCGCAACCGCAGGAAGGGCGGCACGAGCTCGCCGCAGTTCGCGACCAGCACCATGGCCGCCGGGAGCTCACGCGCGACGCCGTCCACGGTCACACGGTGGAGCGGGCTGGTGACGCCAGGGAGCGCGGCGAACGCCTTCATCACATACGCCGCCATCTTCCAGCGGCGCTTCTCGGCCGCCGCCGTGCCCGCCATCAGCTGAGCGTCGAACCCCGTACCGCCGCACACCGCGAAGCAGTGCGTGCCGTCGGCGCGCTCCACGGCGCCCAGGTCTATGGACGCCACCCGGCCGCCCAGGATCACGCGCGCCGCCGCCGCCGGGTGGCGCGGCAACCGCAGATTTCCGGCGAGCAGATTCCCCGTGCCGCCCGGGACCAACCCCAGTGGGATACCGCTCTTCACCGCGCCGGCGGCGATCTCCATGGCCGTGCCGTCCCCGCCGTAGCAGACGAGCGCGTCGAACCCCTGGGCGCGCGCCTCGTCGGCGAAGCGTCGCGCGTCGCCCGCGCGCGCCGTGGCGAGGACCTCGACGGTCCAGCCGCCGCGCTGCAGCGTGTCCCGGACCGTCGTCACCGCGCGCGCGTCGGTGCGTGCCGCCGCGGGGTTGGCGATCAGGAGGGCCCGCGTCATGGTTTAGTAGCGCCGCTCCCAGAACAAGTCGAGACCGACCTGCCGCGGCACCGTGTTCCCTCCGGTGGCGTTCGCATCGTTAATGCACGTCTGCACCGGCGCGAAGCTCGCTTCCGTGCGCCACTCGGGACTGATCCGGAACTGCAGCGACAGGCCGAGCATGTTCTGCACCGACACCTGGCCTCCCGCGCAGAACCCCGCGTTCACGACGAGGAACGTCTTGGGGCCGACCTGGCGCCCTACGGCGACGTTCCAGGGGACGACCGCGACTCCCTGCCCGCCGCCACCGGGGCGGATCTCGACGTAGTCCACCGGCACGCCGCCCGAGACGATCGTCTGCTCGATTTCTCCCGACAGGATCGCGAGGGCGCTCTGCACCACGGCTCGCTGATCCGCGATTCCCTGATCGCCCCCCAATTCCACGATCCTCTTGCCGAACAGCGTCAGCGAGATGATCTCGGTCTGCGATAGGTCGTACTTCTCCGCTTCGAGCGTGACCCTGGGCACTAGCAGGGTGCCGCCGATGTGTGCCACCACCGTGATGTCCTCAGGCTGACCCACGGGATGCACGACGTGCTTCGCCTTGATGTCGAGCGCCGCGTCCTGATCGGGAGTGCCGAAGTACCGCACCGTCCCGTCGGTGACGACGAACTCGCGCGACACCGGCCCCACCTTGAGGCGGTATGTCCCCCGCACCGCCTGCAGCGTACCGCTCACGAGGTATTGGTCGCGTTGCTTGGTGAGCCGCGCGGAGCCGGCGAGCTGGATGTTCGCCTCGTCGGAGCGGAGCCACACGTCGCTGCCCATTTCGAGCTCGAGGTCCTCGATCCGCAGGCTATCGAGAAACACGTTTTCGAACTCGGGGCCGAGCCGCTGCTGCTGAATCAGCGCGGCGAGCGACGTGTCCGCCAGCTCGTCCAGGTTCACGATGCGCTTCTGCACCAGGTCGGCGAAGTACAGGACGCCCGACGTCACCTTGGCGTGACCGGTGAGCCTGGCGCCGAAGACCGGTCCCTTGAGCGCCAGCCGGCCGCTGGCGGTGATCGCCACGTTGTTCTTCAAGTCCAGCGCCTTGAACTGGTCCGCGGCGATCTGCAGGTCGAGCACGGGGTGCGTCAGCTGCTCGAGCCGCACGATGCCGGTGAAGTCGGCCCGGCCGCGCTCGCTGCCGGCCGACAGCGACTGGATGGCGATCGTGTCGCCCGAGAGGGTGAGGCGCCCGTCGACGTCCTCGTAGCGCACGCTCAGGGTCGGGATGGTCGCGGCGGCATGGGCGATCTGCAGCTCGCCCCGCAGGCGCGGCGCGTCCCACGTCCCCGCGATCCCCAGGTCCGCCGAGAACACCCCGGTCACGCGCTGCAGCGATGGCGTGAGGGCCTCCAGGACGGAGAGGTCCACGCTGTCCGCCCTCGCTCCCACCGACAGGGAGTCGGGGAGCTGCCGGCGCGGCACGGGCTCGAGGGCGAGGTCCAGCGGCAGGTACGCCTGGACGTCGAGAATCTGCTGGCCGGAGCGCCATAGGTGGAGCGCTCCGCGGAGGCGCCGGTCGTGGTAGTCGAAGGTCCCGTCCACAAACGGCGCTCGGAACTCGCCGAATGCGCCGTTCGAGAGCGCGAATGACCCGCTCGAGACGGGGCTGGCCCGAGTGCCCGACAGCCCGGCGGTGGCCGTGACCATCCCGCCCACGCCCGCTGTGTCCTGCTCGAGCAGCGCGTACAGCGCCACGAGCGGGAACCCCTCCAGCTGGAGGTGGGCGTCCGCCCGACCGCGCGTCGGCAGGGCGCCCTCGAGGCCCAGCTTGCCCGATCCGTACGAGCTCTGCAGCACCAGCCCGGTCACCGTAGCCGCGGAGTCCGTCACGGTCAGCTCCGTGGGCCGCTCGAGCACCCACACATCGCCCGGGAGCTGGACGGCCAGCGAGTCCACCCCGACCGCCAGCTCGTCCCCTCCCGTTTGCGCGGCTCGGCGGGCGAACCGGCCCCCGGCGAGAAACGCGCCGCCCTCTCCGATGCGCGAGCGCGCCAGCCACCTGAGCGAGTCGCGCGTCCCGCGCGCCGCCGCGAACGCACCGGAGAATCCGAAGGTGCCGTGGGCGATCGAGTCCAGGGTCGCCTCCAGCGCGAACCTCGGGACGGGACCCGGTTGCCAGGTGACGCGGCCCCGGCCGGCAGGGACACGCCAGGCGCGCCACGCGAGTCGCTCGACGCTGGCGCGCGCGTCGAGGCCGAGCGAGTCGAGCGAGCCCTCGAGGCTGAGGAGCACGCGCGCCGCGCCGGCCAGCGGCGCGTTCCCCGCGACCTCCCCACCGGCGTCGCTGAGCGCGTCGGGAGCACCGCCGGCGAGCCACCTGACGAGCGGGTCGAGCGCGTTGAGACTGTCGGCGTCGAAGTCGAGCGCCAACTGGCCCCGCGTCCCGCGAGTCCACCCCAAGGAGCCCGACCCCGTGGTGACGACACCCGACTGCGCGACGCGCAAGGAGTCCACGTACAGCCGCCGGTCGGCAAACCGCAGGTGCACGGCGCCCGAGTCCACGCCGGCGCCGGCGAGCTGCGATGGCTCGAGGGTCGCCCGCACCGTCCCGAGCGGCGATACCGCGCTGTCGCCTACGAAATCGCCCCGGACCGTGAAGTTCAGGCGTGATGGCGGAGCCACGCGGCCGAGCCAGTGCGCGAGGTCCAGGTCGCGGGCCGTGACCTGCAGGTCCTGCGCGCCGTAGTGCGGCAGGTCGAGGACCACCGTCCCGTCGCCGCGCACATCACCGCCGCGGGAATGCAGATCGACGTGCGTCTCGAGCGCGCCGAGCGGCCCGGCGAGTCTCACGGGCCCCGTGACGGCGCCCTGGAGGGGCAGCGTCGGGAAGCTGCCCCGCAGCCCGTCGAACGACAGCGAGTCCGCCGTAACGTCGGCGTAGATGCCGAGCGCGTCACCGCGGGTGTCGAGACGCAAGCTCCCCGTCAGCGCGCTCGGGGGTCGCTCCCCATCCCGGTGCTCGAGCGTCCCCGTGAATTGGGCGTCGCGCAACGGCCCGGTGAGCGTCCCCGCGGCGGAGAGGGTCCCGCGCAGTCGCACCGCCGGGGCAAGCCGCTCGACTGTGCCCAGATCGATGCTCGACGCCTCCACCGCAAACGGTTGAAATCGCATGCCATCGGCGGCCTTGAGGTTCACTTCGCCCTTCCCGCGGATGCGGGTTTCCGGCCATCCGGGAACCAGCGAGTCGCGGAACGACCAGTCGGTCTCGAGGGCGAGGGCCGCGAGGGGCCCTGTGGCGAGGGTGTGTCCGGTGAGCCGTCCCGCGAACGGCAGGGTGTCGAGGAAGGGCCGGGCGAACTCGAGGTCGAAGTCGCGGGCGTCCAGCTCGGCGTCGCGCAGCGCCACGAGCCCCGAGTCCGCGGCGCTGAACGCGGTGAGCCGGCCCGCGACCGCTCCGCCGCCGTACGCCAGGCGCAGCGGGTCGAGGCCGACCTCCAATACGCGTTCGCCGTGCGAGCGCAGCCGCACGTCGCCCGACACCACGCCGGCACCAGGAACGCCTGCGAAGCGCCGGTCGATGAATCGGAAATCCTCGAGCGTCGCGGAGTCGGCGCGCAGCCGCAGATCGAACAGCAGCGGGCCATGCGGCCAGCGCAGCGTGCCGCGCGCGTCGCGCAGCGCGGAACGCGGCAACCGCACCCGCGCCAGCTGCACGTCCATCGAGTCACCAATCACCCGCAGCCGCCCCGCCACGTCCACCAGTCGCACCGCGGGGTCCGAGCTCTCCATGGCCAGCCGGGAGATATCGATGCGGATGCCCCTGTCGCGCGGGGAGGACACCTGCAAGGCCGAGAGCCGAGCGTCCAGGTGCTCGAAGCGGCGGACGCGGAGCCGTCCGTTGGGGTCGTCGCTCGCGATCTCGAGGCTCGAATCGCCCGGCTCGGGCCGCTTCGCTTGCAGTCGCAGCGTCACCGTCCCGTCGGTGATCCGAACGTTCCGGAACAGGATGAGCGTGGCCGGTCCGTGCGGGCCCTTGTCCGGACCCCCGAGTCGCAACAGCTCCTCGATGTTGAGCCGGCCGCTCGGGTGCTGCACGATATTGATCACCGGCCGGCGCAGGTCGAACTCGAAGAGCACGACCCGGCCGGCCGCGAAGTCGAACGGGTTGTAGCTCAGGTTGGCCTGCGGCAGCCAGGCGACGAGCGTCGTGTCCGCATCGAACAGCCGAACCTCAGTGAGCGTCAGGCCGGTGAGGAGCGACCCCCGCACATCGCCGATCTCGGCCCTCCCGGTGAAGACCTGCCGCAACGCCCCCTCGCTGACACGCGCCAGCAGCGTCCGCCCGGCTCCCGTGCCCACCAGCGACGAGAGGGCTCCCAGAAAACCGGCGAGCAGCCCCACCAGCGTCCACAGCGCGGCCCCGAGCGAGCGGCGTATCATCAGAACGCCTGCCCCACGGCGAACTGCACCACCACGCGCCGCCAGAAGCCGCCCGGCAATGGGGGACGGAGCGACACCTGTTTCCCAGCCGGGTCGAGCACTGCGGTGAGGCTCTTGTTCGTGGTGTTCAGGAGGTACAGCGGACCGGGCTCCTGCGGATAGCCGCTGTAGGCGGCGTCGAGCCGCACCGGGCCAAGCGGCGTGACGAACCGCAGCCCCAGGCCCGGCGTGACCCGCAAGCCGCTGACCGCAGTCAGCGTGTCTCCACGTTCCCACACCTGCCCCACGTCGACGAACAGGCCCAGGCGCACGCGGTCCGGAAAGATCGGACTCGGAACGCGCAGCTCCAGGTTAGCGGTGACTACCGTGTTACCGCCGGTCGGTGATGCGCGGAGGTTTCTAAAGGTCGTGTCGGTCCCTTGCACCTCGATGCTGTCCGTGACGTACACGCGAGGCCCTAGCTCATTGCGGGCGTACCCCCGCACGGAATTCGGGCCGCCGGCGTAGAACCGCTGGTCCGGGGGGACGAATTTGACACTCTGGCCCAGCAGGCTGATGCGCTGCGGCAGGATCGTGCCACCCCGGATCCGCCAGGCGAGGACGCTACGACGCGACAGCGGATAATATTTCGAGACTTCGAGCTCCCCGCGGTTGAACTCGTACAGGGTATCCGAGAGCACGTAGCGCGACGCGTGTACCAGGGTCACCTGCGTCACGCTCCCCGCCGAGGGATCGAGCACCGAGTTCACCCGCGCGCGTGCGCCGGAGATCGTGATCGCGCCGAACGGTCGCCGATTGACGAGGAACGCCTGGTCGGACTCGTTGCACAGGAGGTAGCGCACGCACAACACAACCGGGTCCGCGGTCGTGCGGCCCACCGAGTAGCTGTAGCCCACGGTGACGGGAACGTCGCGTCGGGCGTTGAAGGTCACCGCCACATTCGCACCCACGGCCTGGCGCGTATACGCCTTGAACTCGGAGCGCCGCTCCGCGAAGACGGCGAAGCTTGCCCAGTGGCGCGGCGACAGGAACGCCGGCTGGCGCAGCGTCAGTGTCGCGTTGTAATTGGCGGTATCGGACGTCGGGTCGTCTTGCAGCGGGTGACACACGTTCTGCTTGAACCCGGCATTCGCGGGGACGCCGACGCCGAGCTTGGAGAGCTGCCCGGTGAGATCGAGCGAGCGGGCGCCTCCCAGGAAGTCGTAGGCCGTCCACCCGCTCTGCACGCGGAAGCAGTCAAGCGAGCCGTACCCCGCCCCGACCCGGAGGCGGTGCCGCGGTGCCTCTGACACGCGCACCAGCACCCGCACCGTCGAATCGCCCGTCGGCGGGGTCGTATCCGCGAGCACCACGTTGACCGAGCGGAACATTCCCAGCCCGTACAGGTCGCGCTGGGTCACGTACAGCTGATCCTGGCGAAACCAATCCCCGGGCTTGACCGAAAGCATGCGGCGCACCGTGCCGGTGTCCACCTGGTCGACGCCGGTGATCGCCACCTGTCCCACGCGCATGCGCGGGCCGGGAATCGCTTCCAGCGTCGCCACGGCCCGGAGCGCCGCCACGTCCACATCGAAGTTCCGCAGGATGTCAGCGTAGGGATACCCGATGTTCTTGAGCCGGCTGACGATGGTGTCGGCGGACGTCTGGAACAGCGCCCGATTGAACGGATCCCCGACCTGGAGGGGCAGGTCGCGCTTCAAGCGCGGCACGTCGAGGATCGAGTCGAGGCCCAACACGTCGAGCGCGGCGAGCCGCACCGGATCGCCCTCGTAGATCCGGAACTTGAGATACACATCCCGCCCCTCGCGGCGCACCAGCGTGTCCACAACAGCGTTCATGTAGCCGCTCTGGCGGTACAACAACAACAGGCGCACGACGTCGCGACGGAACTCGAGCTCGTTGAACAAGCGCTTCTCGCCCAGGCCGAGCAGGCGGATCGGGAACGCTCGCGCGAACCAGCTCGAGTTGGACGTCCCGATCGCCGTGCTCAACGTGTAGTCGTCGATCGCGTGATTGCCCTCGAAGGAGAGACCGCGAACCACCCGCTGCTGCTCCTGCTGCGCGGCAAGGGGAGCCGCCGCGAACACGGCGACGAGCAGGGTCAAACGGAGCGCGCGCAATTGACGCAGTCGGGCTGCTTCCCTATGTTGGCTACCTCCCCCCGCACTGTCAACCTTTTCGACACCTGATCCCATGCGCGTACTCCTCGGTCTTGCCCTCGCCGCCCTCACCGGAGCCACGGCCTGCGGTGGGAAGAGCGCGCGCGCCGGGGGACGAGGTCTCACGTACTACGAATCCTACGACCCACGCTCCCTCGATCCCGCCCTCTCGACCGACGTGCCGACCGGTGAGATGGTCACGCTCGCGTTCGACGGACTCACCCAGTTCGACCCGGATGGCCGCCTGCTTCCGGCGCTCACCGATCGCTGGACCGCGACGCCCGACGGCCGGAGGTACGTCTTTCACCTGCGCCCGGGCGTCAAGTTCCACGACGGCACGCCGCTCACGGCATCCGCGGTGCGCGCGAGCATGCTGCGCGTCTTGTCCCCCGCGACCAAGGGCGGCCGGCCCTGGCCGCTGTACCCCATCGCCGGAGCTGAAGCGTACGCTGCCGGACAGGCGGGCGACGTGAGCGGCATTACGGTCCTCGGGGACTCAGGCGTAGCGTTCACGCTCACCGAGCCGCTCGCCATCTTTCCCAAGTTCCTCGCGATGCCGGTGGCGAGCGTCGTGCCGGCGCCGCCCCCGCGCGACCTGGCGGAGCGCCCGGTGGGCACGGGACCGTGGCGCTTCGTGGCGTGGCAGCACGACGACTACCTCGTGTTCGCACGGAACCCGAGTTACTGGGGCGGCGCCCCGGCCGGCGACACGATCGCGGTGCGGATCGTCCCCGAGCCGCTCACCCGCGCGGCCGAGTTCGAGGCGGGTCGGCTGAGCGTAATCGAAGTTCCCTTCGGGGAGACGGCGCGCTGGCGCCGGGAGCGGCCCGATCAGCTGGTCGAGAAGCCTGCGCTGCGTGTGGTGTACGTGGCCCTGAATAACCGACGCGGCCCGCTGCGCGACCCCCGCGTGCGGCAGGCGATCAACCACGCCGTGAACGTGCCGGAGATCCTCGCGACGGTGTACGGCGGTCGCGGCGTCCTCGCGCACGGCGCCATCCCACCGGCGCTCGCCGGGAGCGATACCACGCGGCGGGGGTACGGCTACGACCCCGCGGCAGCGCGAGCGCTGCTGGTGCAGGCGGGGTATGCGGGCGGGATCGACGCGCGGCTGTGGCGCACGGGGACGAACGTGGAGTTGTCGCGGGTGGCGCAGGCGATCCAGGCCCAGCTCGCCGGTGTGGGCGTGCGAGTGGAGCTGGTAGAGCGCGACGCGTCGAGTCAGCGCGAGGCGGCGCGCAACGGTGAGGCCGACATGGTCATCCTCGACTGGTGGGCCGACTACCCCGACGCCGACAACTTTCTCTACCCCCTCTTTTACTCAGGGAGCTTCGGTCCGGGAGGCAACTATGCGTTTTACGCGGACCCCGGGACGGACTCGTTGATCCTGCGCGCCCGTCGCACCACGGACGACACCGCGCGTACGGCGCTGTACCGCCGCATCGACGAGCGAGTGTATCGCGCCGCGCCCTGGCTGTACCTCTGGTTTCCCACGGACCTGTGGGCGCGGCGGCCGGAGCTCGTGGGCTGGGACCTGCCGGTGATCTTCAACGGACAGCGCTGGCTGGGCGCGCGGGTCGCCCCGCGGTGATGCGACTCGTGGGACGCCGGCTGCTGATGACCCTGCCGACGCTGTTCGGCGTGCTGGTCGTCGCGTTCCTGTTGCTGAACGTCGCGCCGGGGGATCCGGTGGCGGCGATGGTGGGGGAGCGCGCCGACGCCGCCACGATCGCGCGACTCCGGGCCGAGCTGCATCTCGATGACCCGCTCCCCACCCAATTCGGACGCTATCTGTGGGCGGTGTTGCACGGCGATCTCGGGCGCTCCTACATCACCCAGCGGGCGATCGCGCAGGACCTGGCCGCGCGCTTCCCCAAGACGGTCCAGCTCGCGCTCGCTGCCATGGCGCTCGCCGCGCTGTGCGGGATCACGCTGGGCGTGCTCTCGGCCATCCGGCCGGGAGACGCCGTCGATCGGGTCGCCATGCTCGTGTCGTATCTCGGCGTCTCCTTCCCGGTGTACTGGGTGGGGCTGCTCCTCATCCTGTTGTTCGCGGTGGCGCTGCGTTGGCTCCCGCCCTCGGGGTCCGGCGGGCTCGCGTATCTCGTGCTGCCGGCGCTGACCCTCGGCATGCGCTCCATCGCGTTCCTCGCGCGCATGACCCGCGCCGCGATGCTGGACGTGCTGTCCAGCGACTTCGTCCGCACCGCGCGGGCCAAGGGGTTGAGCGAAGCGGCCGTGATCCTGCGTCACGGGTTCCGCAACGCGCTGATCCCGGTGATCACCGTGATCGGACTCGACACCGGGAGCTATCTCACCGGCAGCATCCTCACCGAGACGATCTTCGGCTGGCCGGGCCTCGGCCGCTACGTGCTGAGCGCGATCGAGAAGCGGGATCTCCCCGCGATCCAAGGGAGCATCCTCTTCATGTCCCTGGTGTTTCTGCTCGTGAACCTCGTGACGGACGTGGTCTATGCGAAAGCTGATCCTCGCATCGCTTACGATTAGCTCCTCGGTGGCGGCCCAGACGACGGCTGCGCGACCGCGCACCGCGCCGCTCAGAGGATCGCTCGAGCACCGGCTCGCCCAGCTGATCGACGCGCCCCCCTTCAACCGGGCCACCTGGGGGATCTACGTCGTGGACGACCGCGGTCGGGTGCTGTATCAGCGCAACGCGGATCGCTTCTCGGTGCCCGCCAGCAACACCAAGCTGGTCGTCACGGCGGCGGCGGCCGTCCTGCTCCCGGCGGACTATCGCGTGACCGCCAGCCTGTACGTGAACGGTCGCGTGGACGCAGCCGTCCTGTACGGAGACCTGATCCTGTACGGGCGAGGCGATCCTACCTGGTCGGCGCGCTGCTACGCCGTGGACACCCTCGCGCCGGGCGTGTGCGATTCGAGCTTCACGGCGATCGACGCGATCGCCGACTCGGTCCGGACCAAGGGCATCCGGCGGATCACCGGAAAGCTCGTGGGCGACGGGTCCTATTTCGAGCCCACGCTGATCCATTATGCATGGAACGCCTGGGACCTCACCTGGTGGTACGCGGCGCCTGTGTCGGGGCTCGGGTTCCACGACAACAGTGTCGACTTTCGAATCGACCCTGGTCCAGCCGTCGACGCGCCGCCGGTGATCACCTGGTCCCCGGACCTCGGGCTGATCACGTTCGAGAACCGCGCCCGCACGGTCGCGACCGACTCGACCTCCACGATCGGCGACAACTTTTTTCGCACGGCGGGCGGTTGGAGCATCCGCGCGGAGGGGACGGTCGCGCTCGGGAGGAAGACCCGGGTGGAGAGCGTGGCGCTCCCGGACCCGAATGTGTACGCCGCGCGGGCGCTCGCGGCGTCGCTCGCCCGCCGTGGTGTGGCCGTGGAGGGGGGAGCGGTGGGCACGACCGATTCGCTGGCCTACCGCACGGTGCGTTGCTGCGCCTCGCCGCTCGTCGAGTTCCGGGGCCGGCCGCTCCCGGACATCATCTTCCCGATTCTCAACTCCAGCCAGAACTGGTTCGCGGAGATGCTGCTCAAGGTCCTGGGCCGGGAGCTGAAGGGGGAGGGCTCGTGGCGGGCGGGACTCGCCGTCGAGCGCGGCTTCCTGACTGACTCCGTCAAGATCGACTCGACCGCGTTCGCGCTCGAGGACGGGTCGGGGCTCGCGGCGGGCAACCTCGTCACCCCGCAGGCGTTCGCGAAGCTCCTCGCCTACATGCATCGCCACCCGAACGGCGGGCCGTTCGTGGCCGGCCTGCCGCACGCCGGTCAGCCCGGCTCGCTCCTCAAACGCTTCGTCGGCACACCGCTCGAAGGCCGCGTGATCGCCAAGACGGGGAGCATCGACCGCGTCAACAGTCTGTCAGGCTACATCGAGGGGGCCAACGGGGGAGGCCGGACGATCACATTCAGCGTCCAGGCGAACGGGCACGCGGTGCCGTATCAGCAGATGCTCAACCAGATCGATTCGGTCGTGGTTCAGATAGGACGGCCCTAGTCTTCCGTCTGCCCGAACAGCGCCATGTTGCTCGAGTGCCCCGGCTCGACTTTGGCAGCGGGGTTCATGAAGTGCACCGCGTGGTTCACCGCGACCGCCGCCTCGGCGGCGCCCGTGGCGATCAGCTTGAGCTTGCCCGCGTAGGTCGTGATGTCGCCTGCCGCGAACACCCCGGGGATGTTCGTCTCCATCGTCTGCGACACCTTGATCTCGCCCTGCTCGATGTCGAGGCCCCATTGGGCGATCGCCCCGAGCGAGGAGATGAACCCGAGCTGCGGAATCACGCAGTCGACGGCGACACGCTCCTCTTCCTTCGTCTTGTTGTTGACGATGGTCACGGCCTCGATCACGTCGCCGCCGTGGATCAGCTTCAGCTCCCAGAAGGTGCGGAGCTCCATTTTGCCCGCCGCGCACAGCTCGTGGACCTGCCGCACCGTCGCCGCGTGAGCCCGGAAGCCGTCGCGCCGATGGATCATGACGATGAACCGGGCGATCCCTTGGAGGTTCACGGCCCAATCGAAGGCCGAATCGCCGCCGCCCACCAGCAGCACGCGCTTCCCGGCGAACACTTTCGGGTCGAGGATGCGGTCGTGGAGACCCTTCCCGTACCAGCGATCTGCGTCCTTGAGCGGCAGCTTCCGGGGCGTGAAGGCGCCGATCCCGCCCGCGATGAGCACGGTACGCGACGGGTACTGGTCCCGCTCCGTGACGAGTGTGAAGCGCGGCTGGCCGTCCTGGGAGTCGTGCTTCAGGTCCATCACCTTTTCCCCCAGGTGGACCGGTTGCTTGAACTGGAACGCTTGCTCGGCCATCCCCTTCACGAGGTCCTTGGCGAGCACCTTGGGGAAGCCCGCCACGTCGAAGATGTACTTCTCGGGGTACAGCGCGGTGAGCTGGCCGCCTACCTGGTCGAGGTTGTCGATCAGACGACAGGAGGCGCCGCGCATCCCCGCGTAAAAAGCGCCGAACAACCCCGTCGGGCCGGCACCGATAATCGTGATATCTTTGACGTCCTGCATGGGCTTCAATCGTAACGGAACCTCCGGGGAGAAGGGAGAGGGGAGCGGTTGAAGATCTACACCAAGACGGGGGACGGCGGGGAGACGGGCCTGTTTGGCGGCGGCCGGATCCCCAAGGACAGTCTCCGCGTCGCGGCGTACGGCGAGGTGGACGAGTTGAACGCGGCGCTCGGCGTGGCCCGCGCGCTCGATCCCCCGGAGTTCGCCGATCCGCTGCTCCAGACTATCCAGCGCGACCTGTTCACCGTCGGGGCCGAGCTCGCCACTCCGCATCCCGACAAGCTGCAGAAAGCACTCTCCCGCAGCGGCGGCGCCATCGGGGAATCGGATATCGCCGCGCTCGAGGACGCCATCGACAGTCACGAGGCGCGGCTCGAGCCGCTCAAGAGCTTCATCTTGCCGGGCGGGGCGCCTAAGGCCGCGACGCTGCACCTGGCGCGCACCGTGTGCCGTCGAGCCGAGCGCGCCGTCGTCGCCCTGTCGCGGCACGAACCGATCAGCCCCGCCATTCTCCGCTACCTGAACCGCCTCTCGGATCTCCTGTTCGTCCTGGCGCGCGCCGCCAACGCGCACGAGGGACGCCCCGACGTCAAGTGGTGACGATCCGCGTCGCGCTGGCCGGGCCGCGCGACGCCTCCTACGACATCCTGATCGGCCGCGGGCTGCTCGCCGATCTGCCGGCCCTGGCGAAGGCCGCCTGCCCCGCCAGCCGCTACGCCGTGATCACCGACGCGCACGTGGCGAAGCTGTACGGCGAGACGCTCGTGGCACGATGCCGCGACGCCACGTTGCACGTGGAGTTGTTCGAGTTTCCCGCAGGAGAATGGAACAAGACGCGGGAAACGTGGGCATCCCTTTCGGATCGGATGCTGTCGCGTCAGTTCGGTCGCGACTGCGGGGTCATCGCCCTGGGGGGCGGTGTGGTGGGCGACGTCGCCGGGTTCGTCGCGGCGACGTACCTGCGCGGCGTCCCCTACATCCAGCTCCCCACGACACTGCTGGCCATGATCGACTCCTCGATCGGCGGCAAGACGGGCGTGGACGTCCCCGCCGGGAAGAACCTGCTCGGCGCATTCCACCAGCCGCGTCTCGTCGTGGCCGACCTGGACGTCCTCGGCTCGCTCGCTCCGCCGCAGCTCGCCGCCGGCATGGCCGAGGCCGTGAAACACGGCGTCATCGCCGACCGGCAATACTTCGACGCCCTCGAGCGGGAGCACGGAGCCGTGACCGCCAGGGAGGCGGGAGCGCTCGAGCGGGTGGTGCGGCGCTCCGTTGAGATCAAGGCGGACGTCGTGGCGGCGGATGAACGAGAGGCGGGGCGCCGGGCGATCCTGAACTTCGGACATACCATCGCACACGCGATCGAGACGACCGCCCAGTTCGCCACGCTGCACGGCGAGGCAGTCGCGATCGGCATGGCGTACGAAGCGCGTCTCGCGGAAGCGCTCGGAATCGCGGAGCCGGGCACCGCGGACCGGGTCGTGGGGCTGCTGGAGCGCTACAACCTGCCGCTCGACCTACCCGACTCCGCCACCGAGGACGCGCTGGTCGCCGCGATGCAGCTCGACAAGAAAGCGCGCGAGGGCACGGTGCGGTTCGCGCTGCCCCAGGCGATCGGGCGCATGTACGCGGACGGGAAGAGCTGGACGGTGGGGGCGCCGGAGGACGTCGTGCGCGACGTGCTGGGGGGACGGAAGGGTGGGCGGGCGTAAAACACGTAGGGGCGCAGCATGCTGCGCCCCTACATCGAAATTACGTGGCGTCTGACGTGCCCTACTGGACTTGCTGCTGCGCGCGCTGTTTCCGAAGGCGGTAAATCCCTCGGCCCAGGATCAGTACGCCGACCACTGCGAGCGCGGTTCCGCTGTTCGTGCCGACCAGCGCGAGCTGGCCGGACAGGCCGCCCGCGATGAAAACGAGCCCGATGATGACGCTGCTCATGCGCCCTCCGAGGGGACGGGGAAGGGGCCACGATAGGGAGCGGATTCAGGGCTGGGCTAGGTCGCCCATCACTTCCTGACATAATCACATATCCGTCAACAACTTCCCACACAGGTGTGCACGTCTCCACATCGGGAGGCGGAAAGAATCAACCTCGGATCAACATCTATTTCTCCACATGCAATGTGGATAGTGGATAAACTGCGCACTTGTGCAGTACTCCCACTATTTGTGATGTGGAAAAATGAATAGATTTGCACCATTGACGGGCGATTCCTATATTGGGCGCCGTTCGGGGATTTTCCCCACGAGCCCTCACCCGTCCATGTTGGAGCCCTAGCTATGGCACGGTCGAACGGAGGCAAAGCGAAGGCGTTTTTTCGAGCCAATCCTTCCGGAGCCTTCGACCAGTACCTGCAAGACATCCAAAAACTCCCGCTGATTAAGGATCCCGCTGAGGAACGCCGCTTGGCGCGACGCGTGCAGCGGGGCGATGAAAAAGCCGCCGAGCGCCTCGTCACCGCCAACCTCCGCTTCGTCATCTCCTACGTCAAAAAGTATCAAGGGCACGGCCTCGACCTCTCCGAGCTGGTCGCCATCGGGAACGAAGGGCTGCTCAAGGCGGTGAAGAAGTTCGATCCGGATCAAGGCGTGAAGTTCATCTCATATGCCGTGTGGTGGGTCCGTCAAGCCGTCCTGAAGGCACTCGCGGAGCAGACCCGGAGTGTGCGCATCCCGCTGAATCAGAACTCGCAGCTCATCCGGATGAGCCGGACCGAGACGTACTTGTCGCAGGAGCTCGGCCGGGAGCCGACCGATGATGAGATCGCGATGGCGCTCGAGGACACGGTCGAGAACGTGCGCACCGCGCGCCGCATGACGGCGGCCGAGCTGTCACTGGACGCGCCGGTGGATCGAAGCGACAAGGACGCGGCGACGCTGGGTGAGCGCTTCGCGGGCCAGGAGGGCGGGGAGATCGAGGAGAAGACCGACGGTAAGCTGATGCGCGAGTTCATCGACCGCATCTTCCAGAAGTACCTGACGCCGCGTGAGCGCAAGATCCTCTACCTGTACTACGGCCTCGAAGAAGGCAGCGAAGCCATGACGCTCGAGAAGATCGGGGCGCTGATGGGCGTCACCCGCGAGCGCATCCGCCAGATTAGAGAGCGCGCGTTCGAGAAGCTCCGCGAATCACCGGATGGCAGAGCACTCAAGGGCTTCTGGCGAGCGGCATGAGGACCTGCAAAGACTAGACGCACAGACGCACAGCGGTGAACAGTACGAGGGGTCAGGAAGGCTTGTCCTGGCCCCTCTTTACTGTTCTCCCCTGTGCGTCTGTGCGTCTGTGCGTCTAGTATATAGCCATGGCGCGCGAGCTCCCTATCTTTCCGTTGCCCATCGTCCTGTTTCCCGGGGCCCCCCAGCCATTGCACATCTTCGAGCCTCGCTATCGGCAGTTGCTCCAGGACTGTCTCGCGGCCGACCGGCGCTTCGGCATCGCCTACGTGGCGCCCGATCCCGCGCCCGACGCCGATCCCGTGCCGGCTGCGGGCGACGTGGGCTGCGTGGCCCTCATCCAGTCGAATCAGGGGCTCCCCGACGGGCGTTCCAATATCCTGACGGTCGGTGAGCGCCGCTTCGTGCTGCGGTGCTGGATCTCGAGCACGCACCCGTACCGCGTCGCCGAGATCGAGGAATTCGACGACGACCCGAGCGATGCCGCCGAGGTGACGACCCTCGCCGCGGATGTGCGGGAAGGATTCGGGCGCCTCGCGCGGGCGCTCGGCGTGCTCACCGAGCGGGAGGACGAGGAGGTCGAGCTGGCGAGCGATCCCCAGCTCCTCTCGTTCCAGGTCGCGGCATCGCTCGAGCTCGACGCGCCGGCGAAGCGGGCGCTCCAGGCGCTCCGTAGCACCACCGCCCGGTTGCGCCAGCTCGCGACCGTGCTGGGCCCCGTCGCGGCCGACGCCGAGCGCCGGGCGGCGGTGCGGCGAGGGGCGCGGGGGAACGGGCGTGGCGGCCGGCACCCCGAGATCGAGCGCGCCACGTGACCGGCGGCGGAGCGGCAGTGGACCGGGGGGGATCGCTGGCCGCGGCGCTCGCCGAGATCGTCGGCGCGCGACACGTGCGCACCGCGCTCCCCGAGCGAATCACCTACGCCCGCGACGGGCTGCCGACCCATCGGCGCGTACCCGGCGTGGTCGTGCTCCCTGGGAGCCGGGACGAGGTGGTCGCGGTCGTGCGGTTGCTCGCCGCACTCGGCGTGCCGTTCGTGCCGCGGGGCGCCGGCACCGGCCTGTCGGGCGGCGCGCTCGCGGCCGACGACGCGGTGCTGATGGTGCTCACGCGGCTGAACCGCATCCTGGCGATCGACCCCAAGAATCGACTCGCGGTGGTCGAGCCCGGCGTCGTGAACGTGCGCCTCTCCGCCGCAGCGGCGCCCCACGGCCTGTACTACAGCCCCGACCCGTCGAGTCAGACCGCCTGCACCATCGGTGGCAACGTGGCCGAAAACGCCGGTGGGCCGCACTGCCTCAAGTACGGCGTGACCGCGACCCACGTGCTCGGACTGGAGGTCGTGCTCGCCGACGGGCAGGTCGTCGAGCTCGGCAGCCCCGGCGGTGAAGCGTGGGGGCCGGATCTCGTGGGCCTGTTCGTGGGCTCGGAGGGCAACTTCGGGATCGCGACGCGAATCCGAGTGCGCCTGCTGCCCGTGCCGCGCGCCATCCGAACCCTGCTCGCGGATTTCAGCGCGCTGCGGACGGCGGGCGAGGCCGTGTCCGCCGTGATCGCCAGCGGCATCGTGCCCGCCGCCCTGGAAATGATGGACCAGTCATGCATCAATGCCGTGGAAGACTCGGTGTACGCGGCGGGCTATCCGCGCGATGCCGCGGCCGTGCTGCTGGTCGAGCTCGACGGCGGTCGCGAGGAAGCCGTGGCCGCGGACGCGGAGACGATCGCCGGCATCCTGCGGGCGCACGGCGCGCGCAGTGTGCTCAGCGCCGCGGACGCGAAGCAGCGGGAGCGCCTGTGGCAAGGCCGCAAGAAAGCGTTCGGCGCCATGGGCCGCCTGTCGCGTGATCTCGTCGTACAGGATGCAGTGGTCCCCCGCTCCGCCCTCCCCGACGTGCTGGAGGCGATCGGGCGGATCGCTGCGACCTACGGACTCACCGTCAGCAACGTGTTCCACGCGGGGGACGGCAACCTGCACCCCAACATCTCGTTCGACGGGCGCGTGCCGGGCCTCAAGGCGCGCGTGGATCAGGCGAGCGGGGAGATCATGGCGGTGTGCATCGCCGCCGGTGGCACCATCACGGGCGAGCACGGCATTGGGCTCGACAAGCTGCGCTACATGCCGCTGATCTTCGACGGCGATGCGCTGGCCGCGATGCGGGCCGTGCGGCGGGTATTCGATCCGCTCGAGCGGGTCAACCCGGGGAAGGTGATCCCGATCCACGCGTGTCGCGAGTGGGCGGGGGTCAGTCCTCGTTCTTCCCAGGCTGAAGCCTGGGCCCGGCCGGACACTGCCCTTAAGGGCAGCGCACCTCCGGGCCCACCCTTCAGGGTGGGGGTTCGATGAGCTTGGTCGACCGCGTGCGCGCCCTGCTCGGCGACGACGCCGTGGACGTCGCGGCGACGCCCGACGGCGTGCCGCGCGTCGCTCCCGGATCGCCCGACGCCGTGGCGCTGCTGCTTGGCACCGCGCGCGAGGAGGGGTGGCGCGTCCGGGTCGAAGGTGCGGGCACCTGGCTGCCGGCCGACGCCCCCGCCGACCTGGCGCTCACCACGCGCCGGCTCGACAAGGTCCCGGCGATCGAGCCGCAGGATCTCTCCGCGACCGCCGAGGCCGGGATCGGCTGCGACCTGCTGCGCCAGCAGCTCGCCGACCGCGGCACGTGGCTCGCGCTCGACCCGCCGGGGTTGGCCGGCCGCACGCTCGGCTCGGTGGTCGCGACGGCGACGGCGGGACCGTTGCGGCAGGGGTTCGGACCCGTGCGCGATCACCTGCTCGGCGTCACCTTCGTCACCGGCGACGGCCGCCTGGTGCAGAGCGGCGGGCGCGTGATGAAAAACGTGGCGGGGTACGATCTCACGAAGCTCGCGGCGGGCGGCTTTGGGGCGTTCGGCGTGATCGTGCTGGTGCACCTGCGGCTCCGCGCCCTCCCGCGCGCCGATCAGACTCTCGTGCTCGAAGGGTCGCGCGAGGACTTGACCCAAGTGGCCGATGACATCGCCGCGGCGGCCGTGCAGCCCGCCGCACACGAGCTCATGTCGCCGGCGCTCGCGCGGCGCGAGCGCTGGCTGCTGGCGGTCCGCTTCGCCGGCTCGGCGGCGCTCGTGTCCGCCGAAGAAGCGGCGCTGCGCGCCGCCACCGGGGGACGCTTCAGCGCGCTGCGCGCGGACGAGGCCCACGCCCTGTGGATGCGCGCCGCGGAGAGCTTCGCCACGCGACCGGTGACGTTCCGGGTCGGCGGACTGCCCGACTCGGGCGACGAGCTCCTGGACCTGCTGCAGCATCAGGTGGGAGACGAGTGGATCTCGGCCAGCCCCGGCGTCGGCGCGATCCGCTGGGGCGGCGAGACCACCGTGGACCGCCTGCGGCGGCTGCGCCGCACGCTGGCCGGCCTCGAAGTACCGCTCACCCTCGAGCGGGCCCCGTGGCCCGTGCGGGTCGCCGTCGGTCACTTCGGCGCTTACCGCGAAGGCGTGGGCCCGCTCGTCGCCGGGCTGCGGCGCACGTTCGACCCGGGCGAGGCGTTGGTGGTGGCCGTCGAAGGCACGGAATGACGGATCGGGGCGGCTTCGAAGGGTTGGACTCCTGCGTTCATTGCGGCTTCTGTCTCCAGGCGTGCCCCACCTTCCTCGCTACCGGTGACGAATCCGACAGCCCGCGCGGCCGCATCGAGCTGATGCGGGCGCTCGAGGCGGGCGAGCTCGCTCCCGCCGATCCGGGTGTCGCCTTGCACCTCGACCGCTGTCTCGGCTGCCGTGGGTGCGAGCCCGTCTGTCCGTCGGGCGTGAGCTACGGCCGCGCCCTCGAGGCGGCACGCGCGCTGCTGACCGAGCGCCGCGGCGTGCCGTTCCTGGTGCGCGCTGCCCTCGGAGCACTCACCGGCGCGGCAGCGGGAGGAACGCGCGCCGTGTACGCGCTGGCGCGGCTGGCCCGGGCGACGGGAATACCCAGGAGCCTGGCGGGCTGGAGCAGGTTGCGGTTCGCCATGGGGATGTTGGCGGCGACAAAGCCAGTGCGGCATGCGGAATTCGGAATGCGGAATCGAAGTTCGCGCGTTAATTCCGCATTCCGCACTCCGCACTCCGCATTAACCCCCGTCAGTTTGTTTCGAGGATGCGTCATGGACGGCCTCTTCTCCCACGTGCACGACGCCACCATCCGCACGCTCGAGGTAAACGGCTACGCGGTGCGGGAAGCGCCGGCGCAGGTGTGCTGTGGCGCCCTGCATGCGCACGCCGGTCTGCGCGACGAGGCGCGGCGGCTCGCCCGCACGAACGTCGCCGCGTTCGGCGACGACGATACGCCCATCGTCGTCAACAGCGCGGGGTGCGGGGCGATGCTGAAAGAGTACGGCCACCTGGTCGAGGTCCCAGCGGACGGGGAGGGCTTCGCCGCGCGCGTGCGGGACGTGAGTGAGCTGCTGGTCGAGCGCGGCCCCCGGCCCGGCGCGCCCCTCGATGTGACCGTCGCCTACGATCCTCCGTGCCACCTGCTGCACGCCCAGCGGATCGCCGGGCCGCCGGAGCGGATGCTCGGCGCGATCCCGGTGCTGCGCGTGATCTCCATGCCCGACGCCGCACAATGCTGCGGCAGCGCGGGACTGTTCACGCTGGTCGAGCCCGCGATGTCGCGCGCGGTGCTCGCGCCGAAGCTCGCGTCCCTCGCCGAAGCCCGGCCACAAGTCGTGGCGACGGGCAACCCAGGGTGTCTCATGCAGCTCGGAGCCGGGCTCGCCGCCGCGGGCGTCCCCGCCACGGTGCGTCATCCAGTCGAGCTGCTCGACGAGTCGTACCGGGCGGCGGGCTATTATGCTTGAGGGATGACGGAAGGGCTGCCGCAGGTCGCGCGGGTCGAGCCTGGTGAGGTCACCTCGACGCTCGTCACCGCGCTGTACAGCGGCGCGGTGGTGTCGCGCGTCGAGGCGGGGGTGGTGGCGCTCACGGGCCCCGGGGCGGTCACGTCCTTCCAGGGCCTGCTGACCAACGACGTCGAGCTTCCCGGCGACGGCGCATTCGTATACGGCGCGCTGCTCACGCCCAAGGGCATGATCGTCGTGGACGGCTGGGCGGCTCGGCTGGACACCACGGTGAGCTATACGGTGCCCGCGGACGGCGGGGGACGCGAGCGCGCGCTCGCGATCTTCACGCGCTCGGTGCCCCCGCGTCTCGCCCACGTGAGCGACCGCACCGCCGATGTAGCGGTTTACCGCCTGGCCGGTCCGGGCGCGCTCGCGGTGGCCGGGGCGGCGGGCCTCGAGGTGCCGCCCGTCGCCGGCCGGGTGCTGGTGCGGCCCGACGGCACGGAGACCGCGCGGGCCACCGAAGCAGCCCCGTTCGTCCTCCAGGTGACAGCCCCCGAGGCGGCGGGCGCCTTGCTGGCCGCGCGCTTGGAGGCCGCCGGCGCGGTCGCGGCCGGCGCGGCCACACTCGAGCTCTCCCGGATCCTCGCTGGTTGGCCGCGGCTCGGCGCCGAGCTGGACGATAAGACCATCCCCCAGGAAGCGCGCTTCGACGAGATCGGCGGCCTGTCGTATACGAAAGGCTGCTATACCGGACAGGAGACGGTCGCGCGGCTCCACTTCCGCGGCCACGTGAACCGCCAGGTTCGCGGCTTGCTGTTCGATCGGGAGCCGCCGGCCGTCCCCGCTGACGGGTGGAGCGTGGTGACCTACGTCGATCGCGACGTGGGCCGAGTGACGAGCCTCGCGTTCGTGCCCGAAACCGGGGTGGCCGGCGCGGGGCGCTGGATCGGCCTCGCGCTGATCCGGCGGGAGGTGGAGCCGGGCTCGGTGGTGCGCGCCGCCGGCCGCGATGCGCGGGTGGTCGACCTCCCCTTCGCCTTCCCGGTCGCCGCGCCGGCATGACCGTGCTCGTCACGGGCGCGAGCGGCCTCGTCGGCAGTCACGTGGTCGAGGCCCTCGCCGCCCGCGGCGAGCCGGTGCGCGCGCTGGTGCGGCCCGCGAGTCGCGCCGCCGTCCTGCGGCTCGGGGCGGAGGCGGTCGCGGGCGACGTGACCGACCCGGCCGCGTGGCAGGCCGCGGCGCGCGGCGTCCGCGCCATCGTGCACGCCGCCGCCATCGTGCAGCGCCGGGCCTCCTGGGAGCAGTACGTCGCGGTCAACGTCGACGGCACGCGACACGCCGTCGCCGCCGCCCGCGCCGCGGGCGCGCGGCTGATCCACATCTCATCGGTGGCGGTGTACGCCGGCTCAGCGGCCTATCCCGCGACACCCGAGCGGCGGGATGAAGATTTCCCGTTCCAGTCGATCGCGGCGCTCGATTTCTACGCGCGTAGCAAGCGAATGGCCGAGGACGTGGTGTGTGAAGCGGCGACGCATCGCGACCTCGATATCGCGTCGCTGCGCCCGAACGTCGTCTACGGGGAGCGGGACCGTTTGTTCACGCCACGCGTGATTCGCGCGGCGCGGCTCCGGTTCGTGCCCCAGATCGGTCCCGGCACGAACCGCCTGTCGTGCGTGTACGCGGGCAACGTGGCGGCCGCCGCCGTCGCCGCGCTGGACGCGCCGCTCCGGGGGTTTCGCGCATACAATGTGACGAGCGACGCGCCGCCCGCGCTGTCGCAGCGCGACTTCTTCGCCGCGTTTGGGGCCGCGCTCGGCCGGCGCCCCTGGTCGATTCCGATTCCCACGCCGCTCGCCGGCCTCGCGCTCGGCCTGTTCACCGCCCGCCGACTGGCGCGCGCCGCGGTGTCCTTCGTGTCGGGTGAGAATCCGTACAGCGACGAGCGCATCCGCTCCGAGCTCGGCTGGCGGCCGCCGACTCAGGCCCGAGAGGCGATCGGACGCACGGTCGCCTGGTTTCTCGAAAACGAAAAGCCCGGGCGCTAGGCCCGGGCATCGTCTCTGTCCTGTCTGGCTCCTGGCTACGCCCGGCGCTTTTTCTTGGCGGTGGGCTTGGCGGCCGGTTTGGCGGCCGGGGCCATCTTCTTCGCCGTATCGGCCATCATCTTGTGGGACGTGTCGGCCATCATCATGTGCGACGTGTCGGACATCATCATCTTGGACGTGTCGGCCGCCGGAGTCTTGGTCGTCTGCTGCTCGGCTTTCTGACACGCGCCCATCGCCACCAGGGCGAGGACCATTGCGAGACGCTTCATGCGAGCTCCTCGAGAGAAAAGAGTAGCGGTGCGGGGTTGGGCCGGGGAAAACCTAGCGGTGGGCCCTCCGGAGTCAAGGCCACGACGCGGTGCCCGGTGTATCAGCCCGACATGACCGACCGCCGCAGCTTTGTCGCATGGCTCGGCAGCCTGCCGCTCGTGGATCGGCACCGCCCGGGGGGCGCTCCACCCCCGATTGTCATCGACGCGACGCCGACGGCGCTGTATCAGCAGCCCGACGGCCGTAACAACCTCGTACGGGTCGCCGTGACGGGCCTCGACGCCCCCGCGGCGCGCGCTCGCGTGACCGACCGCCGCGGTACGCTGGTCGGGACCGCGGGGCTCTTGCCGACCGGCGCTGCCCTCGCGGGCGAGCTCTGGGTACCCCTGTCGCGGGCGGTCGGAGCCGACTTCCAGATCGACGTCGAGGTGGGCAAGCAGCGCGTCGGGCGTCGGCGCGTGCGCCTCGCCCCGCCCAAGCGCTGGACGTTGTATTGGATCGCGTCGAGCCATACCGAGGTCGGCCTCACCGAGCGGCAGGAAGAATGTCTCGAGGTGCACCGCCGCAACCTCGATGCGGCTCTTGCCCGCCTGCCCACCCATCCCGACTTCCGCTGGACCGCGGAGTGCGCGCTCCAGCTGGTCTCATATGTCGAGACCCGCGCCCCCGCCGCGGGTGAGGCGCTGGCGCGGGCGATCCGCGACGGCAAGGTCGGCGTCTCCGCTGTGTTCGCACAGCCGCTGACGGGGATCCTCGACCACGAGACCTTCGCGCGCGTCCTCTGGCCCGCGGGCATGTTCGCGCGCGAGCATGGACTGGGCTACCAAGCGGCCCAGCTGACCGACGTGCCGGGGCAAGTGCTCACCCTCCCTACCCTGCTCGCCGCGAGCGGTGTGCGCTATCTCGCGAGCGGCGTCAACCCGGAGCGGGCCGCTCCGCTGCTCTCTCCCGCCGATGCCGCGCGTGCCCAGCTCGGGGGGAGCGAGTGGACCACGTACCCGCAACTGTACTGGTGGGAGGGACCGGATGGGAGCCGCGTGCTGCACTGGCGGGCCGACCAGTACGCCGATGGCCCGCGCTTCGGGTTCGACGTGGGCCCGGCCGAGATGGGTCGACGCCTGTCCGACTGGCTGCTGACCCACCCGGTGTTCTTGTCTCCCGGCTATCCCTACGACGTCGCGCTGCTGTCTGGCGCCACGGGCGACAACGGCCTCCTGGACGAGCGGGTCGTCGCGAACGTCGAGGAGTTTTCCCGCCGATTCGCCTACCCTCGACTGGTGGCGGCGCGACCGGAGGACTTCTTCCGGGAGGTGGAGCGGCGCTGGGGCACGAAGCTGCCCATCCGGCGCGGCGACACCGGGTGTTATCGCGAGGACGGCGCCGCGTCCACCGCGGCGGAGCTCGGGCGCTACCGCGCGGCCCAACTGGTCGCCCGGGCGGCGGAGCTGCTCGCGCTGTGGGACGAGAAGACCGAGCCGCCGGGCGGCGGGGCGACCGACCGGATCGAGCAACGAGCCGCGGCGCGCCGGCGGATGTGGCGCGATCTCCTGCTGTTCGGCGAGCACACCTGGGGCGCATCGTCCGGCGGATCGGACCCCGGCGGAGCGGAGACCGTTGCGCAGTGGCAGTACAAGCGGCGGTTCCTGGACCGCGCCGCCGCCGCGGCCGACGCCCAGGTCGCGGCCGCGCTGCTCCGGATCGGTCTCAGCACCGGCGGGAGCGGGAGCGGGGGCGGGGGCGGGGGGGCCGGCCGCGTGGTGTTCAACGCCGCGAGTTGGGCGCGGAGCGACGTGGTGCGCGTGCCCAACGGCGCGGGGCGGCGGCTCGCGCACGACGGCCGGGAGTGGCCGGCCGTGGATCTCCCCGACGGCGCGGCGCTGGTCGTGGCGCGAGACGTCCCCGCGCTGGGCTACCTGGCACTCGCGGAAAGTGAGCGCGCCACCAACCCGCCGCGGGACGACGGCGCGGCGCTCGAGGTGCAGGCCGGCGGGCTCCACGTCGTGCTCGATCCCGCCAGCGGCGCGATCCGCTCGTTGACGACCGGCGACGGCGCGGAGCGCGTCCGGCCCGCGGCGTGGTCGGGGCTGAACCAGCTGGTGTACGTGCAGGGGGGCGCACACAGCGCCCTCTGGACGGGTCGCGCGCGCGACGAGCTGCGCGCCGCTCCCGACCTGACGGTGAGCCAGGCGGCGCTCACGTCGGCGCGCCGCGAGCGGCTCCCGGGAATCGGCGCCCGGCTCGTGGTCGAGCGCATGCTCCAGGGGTGCAGCAGCGTCACGACCGTCGTGACGCTGTACGACGAGCTGCCGTGGTTGGACATCGTGAACCGGATCACGAAGCCTGCCACGCTCGACAAGGAAGCGCTGTACGTCGCGTTCCCGTTCGCGCTCACGAAGCCCACGGTCGAAGTCGAGATCCCCCTCGGGCGGATGACGGTGGAGCGCGATCAGCAACCCGGCAGCTGCCGGGACTGGTACTGCCACGCCCACTGGGTATGGCTACACGATGCGGCGGGCGGAATCCTCTGGAGCGGACCGGACACGCCGCTCTTCACGCTGAACGACATCTTCCGCGGCCAGTGGCGCCGGCGGATCGAGCCCGACGGCACGCTGTTCGCGTACGTCCTGCACAACTACTGGCCCAGCAACTTCGCCGCGAGCCAGGGGGGGGAGCTCTCGTTCCGCTACCGCATTTCGGCGCTGCCGCGGGGAGGCGACCACGCCGAGCCGGCCCGACGCGGCTGGGCCGCCTGCGACCCGCTGTACGTGAGCGCCCCGTACGCGAGCGCCGGCTCGAGCTCGCTCCCCCGCAAGGACTCAGGGTTGCTCATCGCGGATCCGGGCGTCGCGGTCGTGGGCGTGAAGCCGGCGGACGACGGCGCGGGCGCGGTGGTGAAGCTCATCGACGTGGCCGGTGTGGCGCGCGCCGTGGCCGTCTGGCCGGGCGCGTACCGCTTCGGCGGCGCCCGGCGCACGAACTTCGTCGAGATGAACGGAGACCGCGTCCCTGTCGCACCGGACGGTCACGCCACGATCGAGCTTCCCGCGTGGGGCGCCGCGGCGCTACGACTCTTTACATCGCGGGAGGGGGACGATTAACTATCGCCCTATGACCAAGCCGACCACGCTGGGCGAGCTGAAACAGACCGAGTGGGCGAGTCCCGCCCGGATCCGCCGCACCGTCAAGGACGAGCTGCGCGAGAATCTGATCTGCCTGCTCGAGAACGGCTCGCCCCTGTTCCCGGGGATCGTGGGCTACGAGGACTCCGTCATCCCGCAGCTCGTGAACGCCGTCCTCTCCCGCCACAACTTCATCCTCCTGGGCCTGCGCGGGCAGGCGAAGAGCCGCATCCTGCGCCAGCTGGTCACGCTGCTCGACGAGGAGATTCCGATTCTCGCGGGGAGCGAGGTGAACGACAACCCGTTCGCGCCGATCTCGAAGTTCGGGCGCGAGCTCGTGACCGAGCAGGGCGCGGGGACGCCGATCGCCTGGCTGCCGCGCGAGTCGCGCTTCGTGGAGAAGCTCGCGACGCCCGACGTCACGATCGCCGACATCATCGGCGACGTGGACCCCATCAAGGCCGCGCGCGGCGGTCACCTGCTGTCCGACGAGCTGACGATGCACTTCGGGCTCTTGCCCCGGGCAAACCGTGGCATCTTCGCGATCAACGAGCTGCCCGACCTCGCCGGGAAGATCCAGGTGGGCCTGTTCAACATCATGCAGGAGGGAGACGTCCAGGTCAAAGGCTACCCGGTGCGCCTGAACCTGGACGTGGCGCTCGTGTTCACCGCCAACCCCGAAGACTACACGGCCCGCGGCAAGATCATCACGCCGCTCAAGGACCGCATCGGATCGGAGATCGTCACCCATTACCCCTACACCGTCGAGCTGGGCGCCGCGATCACGGGCCAGGAAGCCTGGCTCGAGCGCGATGGGCGGCCGCTCAAGCTACCCGACTTCGTGGCGGAGCTGATCGAGCGCGTCGCCTTCGAGGCGCGTGAGGACAAGCGGGTGGACCGCCGCTCGGGCGTTTCGCAGCGGCTGCCGATCAGCGTACTGGAGAACGTGGTCTCCAACGCCGAGCGACGCAGCGTCACCACCAAGGAAAAGACGGTGGTCCCCCGTATCTCGGACATCTACGCCGCGCTGCCTGCCATCACGGGCAAGCTCGAGCTCGAGTACGAGGGCGAGCTGCAAGGCCCTGAATCGATCGCCAAGGACCTGATCCGACGCGCCGCCGGCAAGACATTCGAGTCGCGAGTGGGCGGCGCGAACGTGGACGACATCGTCCACTGGTTCGACGAAGGCGGGGCGCTCAAGCTCTCCATGGACGAGCGCTCGGAGACCTGCCTCAAGGGCTTCAGCGTCGTACCCGGCCTGCTCGACCTGGTGGACCAGGTCGGCCTCGCCGGCAAGAAGGACCCGGGCACCATGGTCGCGGCGTGCGAGCTGGTGCTCGAGGGGCTGGTGGCCGAGAAGCGGATCTCGCGCAACGAGGAGCTCGGCTACGTGCGCGCGCGCGCGGAGCCGAAGGGGCCGGGGTTCGGAAAGACGGGAGGCGGAGGGCCGAACCTGTTCCAGTAAATAGGAGTATCTTCCTCCGGTCCTTCCTCCGGAGCGTCCATGGGCAAGCTCGTTGCCGCCGGCATCCTGCTCGTCATCGCATTCTCCATCCTGCTCGCCGCGGCTACCGTCCGCTCCCAGCGCCCGGGCCCGATAGCCAACCTGCTCCGCCTCGCCGGCCTCGGCGCCGCGGCGGTGGCCCTGCTGCTCGCGATCGGCTCCGGCATGGTGGTGATCGATCCGGGCGAGGTCGGTGTGCGGCACGCCTTCGGGTACGTGGATCCCGCGCCGCTGCTCGCGGGGATCCGCCTCGTGGTGCCATGGTCAGTCATCGAGCGGTACTCGACGCGCGAAGAGCAGTGGCCGACACACGGAGAGCAGATCGAAGCCATCGAGGCCCTGTCGAGCGAGCAAATGGGGATGCACGTCGAGGTGTCGATCCGCTGGCAGATCGACCCGATGCAGTCGCCCAAGATCTTCACGGAGATCGGCAACGAAGACCAGATCCGCGGCGCCGTGCTCAACGCCATCCGCAAGGGCGTGCGCGACGGCATGGTGCA
>WNGK01000513.1_pt2 | contig 53887 bp, 53 predicted proteins | sample 5400601 | NCBI WGS metagenome assembly WNGK01 (sample SAMN13153376, study PRJNA577476) | soil metagenome | isolation source: 60 cm soil or saprolite under Garry oak tree replicate 1 | place: USA:California | collected 2016-06-15 | reverse complement strand
CAGAAAGCGTCGAGGAACTGCCCTCGCTCACGCCGCGCGGCCGCCCAATAACGGTCACGAAGGTCAGCCGCCAACTTGTATCGCTCCCCAATCCGCATCGGCCCCTCCTCCCAGGCGCCCCACCCACGGGGGAGCTCGGTGTGATTTCTAGTTGAGGGAACAGCCGATGAAAGGTTTGATTCTTGACGACTTAACGCGTTCACTTGCCATTCGAACGCCTGTTCGGGTAAAATGATCGCGAACATGCGTACGCTGCAGACCCAGGTCAAGCTGCGACGGCTTGTCCGCTCGACTGCGGAAGCCTTGTCGCGCCTCCGCTGGGAGCCGGCCGAGCGGCGCATGGCCGGTCCGATCGTGGACCGCCTGCTGGAGCTTGCCGCCGAGGTCCGGGAGTCCTGGGCCCAGGAAGCACTGGCCGGGCGCCCTGGCGAGCCTCTGAGCGCCTTCGTGGCCGAATCGCTGCGGACCGCCGAGCTGGCGATCTCCGGCGCCGCCCAGGAAGGCTCCGACCTCGAGCTGCTGCGCCAGGACTTCGAGCGCGCCGCACTGCCGCTGGAAGTGTTCCTGCGCGGCCTGGACGCCGAGCCGGCCCTGCAGCGCTCCGCCTAGAGGTACCGCGCCGCATCAAGCGGGAACGGAACAACCCCTATGGACCGTAGAACGATGATTATCAGCACCAACCAGTACGGCTAGGGTGGGTTCAAGACCCCTTCCCGACCGCACCGAGCCCGGCTTTCAGCTGCTCGCGACCGATCCGGCCCTCGGCGACGACGGCACCGTCAACCAGGACGACCGGGACCCGGAAGTCGTAGAGCCGGTGCAGCTCGTCGTCGGCGTCGACGTCGGCGAGCTCAGGGTGGACGCCGAGGTCCCGGAGGAGGAGGAGGGCTTCGTCGCAGAGATGGCAGCCCCGCCGGGTCACCAAAACCACGCTCATGGTTGCGTTTCACCTGAGCGAAGGCCGTCAAGGAGGACGGTCCACCGCTCGATTCGAACCGGGCGCAGCATCCCGTTCCGCGCCCACGGATCCTCGGCCAGGCGCTCCCAGATCGCGGCCTCAGACTCGGCTTCGACGACATTCAGCGTCTCGCGCTCGCCCTCGAGTGGACCGCCGAGCAGGATGAAACCGGCATCGACCAGCCCGTCCATGAAACGTGCGTGCTCGTCCCAGCCCGCCTGCTCGCGGAGGTGGCGCGACCAGTCCCAGGGACCGCCACGCTCGAGCCGGACGACATAAAGGCCCACGCTGACGAGCCTACGGCTCTAGGCCGGCAGGCGCAGGGTCTCCCCCGCCTCGATCACCGGGCTCGAAAGGTTGTTCAGGCGCTCGATCTCATCGACGCGCGCGCGGGTGTCGTCGCCCGGATAGCGCTCGGCCGCGATCGCCCACAGCGTGTCCCCGGGCTCCACGACCACCGTCGCGGCGGCCGCGCCGCCCTGGGCGACGCGGCTCAGGGCCACCATCACGGCCAGCGCCGCCACCAGGACCAGGGCCCAGCGGTACAGATGCCGCAGGGCCCGGTCGGAATGGAGTGGGGTTTGAATTCTGGTGGCGTGGCCGGCGACGTACATGTGTTCGCCAAGGTTAGCGAACGGGCGTTCGCCTGTCAAGGGATCGAACAAAGGTTTGCATCAGCCGGCGCGAGGTGCTAGCATCAGCTTCAACGTCCACCCTACGTCGCACAAAACGAACTTCTGGAGAGATCAAATTGACCGAACAGCTGACCGAACGGCAGAACAAGATCCTCGACTACATCCGCTACGTCACCCGCGTCCGCAGCTACCCGCCCAGCGTTCGTGAGATCGGCGAGGCGGTCGGCCTGAGCTCGAGCTCGACCGTCCACAACCACCTGAACCAGCTCGAGCGGCGCGGACTCATCCGCCGCGATCCGAGCAAGTCGCGAACCGTCCAACTCGTCCAGGACGCCGAAGTCGACAAGCAACGCCGCAACGCCGTCTCGGTGCCGGTGGTCGGCAACGTGGCCGCCGGCGCGCCCATCCTCGCCGAGCAGAACATCGAAGACCATCTCCTGCTCTCCCCCGACCTCGCCCAGGAGGGCTTCTTCCTCCTCCGCGTCCGCGGCGAAAGCATGATCAACGCCGGGATCTTCGACGGTGACCTGGTCCTGGTCAGACCCCAGCAGGAGGCGCCGAACGGTGCGATCGTGGTCGCCATGGTCGACGGCGACGCCACCGTGAAGCGCTTCGAGCGCGGCAACGGCCACGTCAAGCTGATCGCCGAGAACCCGGCCTACGAGCCGATCGTGACCAGCAACGTGAGCCTGGTCGGCGTCGTCCGCGGCGTGATCAGGCTCTTCCGCTGACGGTGGCGTAGGGCTCGAACCGGCGGGCTGCATGCCGGGGCACCCAGCCCCAGGCTCGGGTGCCGCCTTCGACGTACTCGGTCCGGTCGAGGCCGCCGATCCGGCGCAGCTCCGCAAGCACCCCCTCGCGCCCATAAGGGACGAGCACCTCGAGTGCGACGACGTCGCCCCGGCTGGCCCCGTCGATGGCTTCCAGCAGCTCGGAGAACCCGGCCTGGTGGGAGGCCGAGATCGCCACCGCGCCGGGATAGCGCGCGCTGAGCGCGCCCACCGCCCGCCGGCGCGCCGCCGGTCCGAGCAGGTCGACCTTGTTCAGCGCCACCACGCGCGGTTTGCCGGCGGCCCCCAGGTCGGCCAGGACCTCCTCCACCGTTTCGGCCTGCTCCTCGACGGCAGGCGTGCTCAGGTCCAGCACCTGCAGGATGACGTCAGCCTCGGTGACCTCCTCGAGCGTGGCCCGGAAAGCGGCCACCAGGTCGGTCGGCAGCTTCTGGATGAATCCCACCGTGTCGGTGAGGAGAAGCTCGCGGCCGGTGGGGAGATCGAGGCGTCGCGTCGTGGGGTCGAGCGTGGCAAACAACCGCTGCTCGGCGTGCACTCGCGCCCCCGTCAACGCATTGAGAAGCGTCGACTTGCCGGCGTTGGTGTAGCCGACGATCGCCGCCGTCTCCAGCTCCGCGCGCCGCCGGCCCGTGCGCTGCTGATGCCGCTGCGAGCGCACCTGCTCGATCTCGCGCTCGAGGTCGCGCATGCGCTTGCGGATGCGCCGCTTCTCGACCTCGATCTGCTGCTCGCCGAAACCGCCGCGGGCCCCCACCCCACCTCGCCGTCCGCCCACCTGGCGGTCGTATGCGTAGGCTCCGATCAACCGCGGCAGCAGGTGATGCAGCCGCGCGGACTCGACCTGCAACCGGCCTTCGTGCGTGCGCGCGTGCTGGGCAAAGATCTCCAGGATCACCTCGGTGCGGTCGAGCACGCGGGTCTTGAGCTCGAGCTCGAGGTTGCGCTGCTGCCGCGGGCTCAGGTCGTCGTTGCAGACGATCAGGTCGAACGCGCCCTCCAGCTTTAGATCGCGCAGCTCCTCGACCTTGCCCATGCCGATGAAATGCGCGGGATCGACCGCGGCACGGCGCTGGATGTCGGAGCCGACCACGTCTGCGCCCGCGGTCCGGGTGAGGTCGGCGAGCTCCGTCATCTGCTCACGGACCACCTCGGCGGTCGTCCCGGGCAGCAGCAAACCGACCAGGTATGCCCGCTCTCGCGGGGCCTTCGTCGTGATCAGAGCTTGAGCCGCCTCAGGCGAGCCATCGCTTCCTCCAGACGAGCATCAGGGGCGGTGACCGAGAGCCGGAAGTAGCCCTCTCCGTGAGCCCCGAAGCCGACGCCCGGCGTGATGTTCACGCCGACCGCGTCGAGCACGTGGCTCGCAAACCCGATGGAGTCGTAACCCGAAGGCACCGGCGCCCATACGTAGAAGGTCGCGCGCGGTGGCTTGAACGACCATCCCAGGCTGTTCAAGGTCTCCGCGACCATGCGGTGACGTCTCGCGTAGACCTCGCAGGCCGCGAACGTCTCGGCCTCGCCTCCATTCAGTGCCTCGATGGCGGCCCACTGCACCGCCTGGAAGATGCCCGAGTCGATGTTGGTCTTGAGCTGACCGATCAAGCCGACCAGGTCCGCCCGCCCACATACCCAGCCGATGCGCCACCCCGTCATGTTGTAGGTCTTCGACAGCGAGTGGAATTCAAGACCGACATCTTTTGCGCCTTCGATCTCGAACAGGCTCAACGGCCGGTAGCCGTCGAACGCGATCTCCGAATACGGCGCGTCGTGGCAGAGCACGATGCCGTGGCGGCGGCAGAAATCGACCGCGCGCTCGAGGAACTCACGATCCGCGACCGCGGCCGTGGGATTGTTGGGGTAGTTGAGCCACATCATGCGCGCGCGCTCTGCGACCGGGGGTGGGATGGCTTCCAGGTCCGGCAGCCAGTGGTTCTGAGGCGTGAGCGGCATTGTGTACGGCTCACCGCCTGCCATGAGCGCCCCCGTGACGTACACGGTGTAGCCCGGGTCGGGGGCGAGAACTATGTCCCCCGGGTCGACCAGCGCCAGGGGAACGTGACTGATCCCGTCCTTCGAGCCAAGCGTGGGCAGGATCTCCGTGGTCGCGTCCAGCGTCACCCCGAACCGTTCGCGGTACCAGTGCGCGATCGCCTCGCGCAGCTCCGCGAGGCCGAAGTAGGACGGGTAGCGATGGTTGGCCGGATCGGCAGCGGCCTCCTGCAGGACACTGACGACGCGCTTGGGCGTGGGCAGATCCGGGTCGCCGATGCCAAGCGAGATCACATCCACGCCGGCCCTCTTCTTCTCCTGTACCTTGCGGTCGATCTCTGCGAACAGGTAGGGCGGGATGAGGCCCAGGCGCTGCGCGCCGGCGCTGGTCGCTCCCTTCACCTGGACTCCCTCACGTACTTGAGGATAGCGGGCAAAGGATCGGGCTCGATCGCAAACCAGCGTACGCGTGCGTCGCGGCGCCACCATCGCAGCTGCCTGCGCGCGTAGCGGCGGTTGGATCGGGCCATCGCGATTGGCAGCTCCTCGAGGCTCAACTCGCCGCGAATGTGCGCAAGCGCCTCGGAGTAGCCGATTCCCGTCAACACGGGCGCGGTCGGCGGCACCCCGGAAGCGAGCGCCGCCTGAGTTTCCGCGACGAGGCCACGCTGCACCTGGGTTCTGCTGCGTGCCTCGAGACGCTGGTCGATGAGTGCGAGATCGGCGGTCAGGCCGATGCGCACGGCCCACCACGGCGGCGCCGTTCGCCGGCGCAGCCGGCGCAGAGGCGGCCCCGCCGCCTCCAGCACCTCGATCGCGCGGATCATGCGGACGGGGTTGCGCAGGTCCACGCCGGGGTCTGGGTCCAGCGCGAGCAGCCGCTCACCCAACGCCCCGACGTCGAGCCGTGCTAGCTCCGCGCGCAGCTCTGCACTCGGCGGGACACCGGTGAGGCTGAAGCCGTCGCACAACGCATCGACATAGAGCATCGTTCCGCCCTCGACGATCGGGACGCGGCCTCGCGCGACGATGTCATCGATGGCCGCGCGAGCGCCTTCGACGTACTCGGCGGCGTTGAAGGTCGTCGCCGGGTCGACGAAGTCGATCATGTGATAGCGCACGCGGCGACGCTGATCGACGCTCGGCTTGTTGGTCGCGATATCGAGGCGCTCGTAGACCTGCCGCGAATCGGCGACGACTATCTCGCCGCCGGTCTGCAGCGCGAGGTCGAACGCCAGAGCGGACTTGCCGATGCCTGTGGGCCCGACGACGACCGGAACGGAAATTGCGGCACTCCTCACGGGGTCCCCGCGAATTTCAGTAGTTTCGGCGGAAGTGGCGGGTCAGCTCCTGCCATTCGACGACCAGCCGCGTGGGCCGCCCATGCGGGCACGTGATCGATTCCTCGGCGGTCTCGAGGTCGGCGAGCAGCCGGCGCTGCTCAGCCACATCGAGCACGTCGCCGAACCGGACGGCCGAGTGGCACGCGAGCGCGGCCGCGGCCTTGTGCATCGCCCCGTCGCCGCGGGTCTCGCTCAACGCCGCCAGCGTTTCCTGCACCGCCGCTGTCGCTCGGCCCGCCGGCATCTCCGCGGGCACGGCCGTGATGCGCAGGCTGCGCGGCCCGAACTCCTCGTACTCGAGGCCAAGGCTGGCCAGGTCGGCGCGGTGGTCGGCGGCGGCGGCGATGAGGGCAGGCTCGACGTCGACCGCCTGCGGCATGAGCAGCGGCTGGGTGGCTCCGAGCCCAGTGCGCAGCCGTTCCAGCAGCCGGTTGTAGAGGACGCGCTCATGGGCCGCGTGCTGGTCGACGAGGACAAGGCCTTGCGGCCCCTCGGCGACCAGGTAGCCGGGCCCAACCTGGCCGACCGGCCGCAGCACGCCGGCGGTCGCCTCGCCCGGTGTCCCCTCCTCCAGGACCAGGGACGAAACACCTTGCACGGAGAGTTGGGGTTCGTGCACCCTCGCCTCGGCGACGCCCGACGCCACCTGAGGCGTGCGGTAGCGGACAGGCTCGCCGGCCCCGAGCGCGGTGCGTACCGCGCGCTGCAGCGCCGAGAACACGGCGCCTTCCTCGCGGAATCGCACCTCGCGCTTGGCGGGGTGCACATTGACGTCGACCAGCGCCGCGTCGATGCCGATGTCGATGGCCGCCACCGGATGACGGCCGCGTTCGAGCCGTCCCTGGTAGCACTCTTCCAGCGCGTACGCGAGGGGCCGGGACGCGATCGGGCGCCCGTTGACAGCCAGCACGATGCCGTCGCGGCTGCCGCGGCTGAGGCGTGGCCGCGACACCATGCCGGTGATCAATGGCAGGCCGACGATCTCCAGCATCTCCGCCGCCACCGGCGCCCCGTGTACCGAAGCGAACGCCCGGCGCCGGTCACCGTCGCCGGGGCTGCTGATGGCCGAGCGGCCGTCGACCGTGAGCTGCAGGCGCACGTGAGGATGCAAGAGGGCGAAGGCCGTCACCACATCCTTTATGGCTGCGACCTCGGTGGCATCCGATTTGAGGAATTTCAAGCGCGCCGGCACGTTGCCGAACAGGTCGCGAACCTCAACGGTGACGCCGGGGAGCAGCGGCCCGGCACCGTGTTCGATCACCTCGCCCGCCCTGATGTGGATCCGCGCGCCGGCGCTGGTGCACTCGACGTCCGCCACCGAGGTGATGCTCGCGAGCGCCTCGCCGCGGAACCCTAGGCTGGTGATGGCGTCGAGGTCGGCCAGGGCGGTGACCTTGCTCGTCGCGTGGCGCACGAAGGCAAGCGTCAGCTCGCCGGCCGGTATCCCACCACCGTCGTCGCTGACTCGAATCGACGTCCGCCCCGCTCCGCGGACATCGACGGCGATCCGCCTCGCGTCCGCGTCGAGGGCGTTTTCCACGAGCTCCTTGACCACCGATGCCGGTCGCTCGATCACCTCGCCGGCGGCGATCGCGTCGGCGACCTCGGGCGCGAGGATGTGGATCGGCGTCATCGGTCGAGCCTGGAGCGGAGCTCGTAGAGCTTCTGCAGGGCTTCAAGGGGGCTCAGCGTGTCGGGCTCGATCTCTTCGAGCTCCTTGCGCAGGGGATCGGGCGCCAACTCCATGGGCAGCCCCAGCTGCTGCTCCGGCGGCTCCAGCGGGCGCTGGCGCTCGAGCTCGCCCAGGACCTGGCGGGCGCGCGCGATGACTCCCGAGGGGAGACCGGCCAGGGCGGCGACGTGGATGCCGTAAGAACGATCGGCGCCACCCGGCACGACCCGGTGAAGGAAGCGAACCGTCTCGCCTTCCTCCAGCACCTCGACGCGCTGGTTGCGGACGCGCGGCAGCCGCTCCGCCAGCGCGGTCAGCTCGTGGTAGTGCGTCGCGAACAGGGTCCGGCAGCCGAGGCGTGGCGAGTCATGCAGATACTCGACCACCGCCTGCGCGATCGACACCCCGTCGTAGGTCGAGGTCCCCCTCCCCACCTCGTCGAGGATCACGAGCGACGCGCGTGTCGCGTGGTTGAGGATGTTGGCGGTCTCGGTCATCTCCACCATGAAGGTCGACATGCCGGCGGCGATGTCGTCGTGCGCCCCGACCCGGGTGAAGATCCGGTCGACGAGGCCGACCACGGCCTCCTCCGCCGGCACGAAACTCCCGCACTGAGCGAGCAGGACGATGACGGCCGCCTGGCGCAGGAAAGTCGACTTGCCCGCCATGTTCGGGCCGGTGACGATCGCTATCTGCTGATCGGCGGGATCGAGCTCCACGTCGTTGGCGACGAACGCTCCGTCGGCAAGGTGGCGTTCGACCAGCGGGTGGCGGCCGCCCTTGACGCTGAGTGTGAAGCCCGCGTTGACGGCCGGCCGGCGCCAGCGCTCGGCGGCTGCGGCGACCGCGAGGCTGCGGAGCGCATCGATGCTGCCAATCGCGTTCGCGGTGTCGCGCAGGGCAGGCGCGGACTCAGCGACTTTCACGCCCAGGTCGCGCAGGATCTCGACCTCCCTCGCCGCGATGCGCTCCTGCGCCGTGAGCACAATCGCCTCGTTCTGTTTGAGCTCGGGGGTCAGGTAGCGCTCGGCACCCGTCAGCGTCTGCTTGCGTACATAGTCGGCCGGTATCGACACCGCGTTGGCGTTGCTGACCTCTATGTAATAGCCGAACACTTTGTTGAAGCCGACCTTGAGCGAGCGGATGCCGGTGCGCCGGCGTTCCGAGGCTTCGAGTGATGCGATCCACTCGCGCGCATTCTGTGATGCGGCGGCGATTCCATCGAGCTCGGCGTCGTAACCGCGCCGCACGGCCCCGCCGTCGCGCAAATGCGCGGGCGGATCGTCGACCAGCGCACGCATGAGCTCGCCCGCGAGCTGAGGTGCGGCCGTGATCTGTGCCACCAGCTCTCGCGTGGCGAGGGCTTCGCAGGCGCCGGCCGCGTCGCGGACCGCCGGTATCGCCTCGAGCGAGGCGCGCAGCGCGACCAGCTCCCGGGCACCGGCACGACCTTGCGCGGCGCGCGACACCATGCGCTCGAGATCGCCCACATCCTTGAGGGCGGAAGCGAGCTTGTCCTGGAGAGTCGGGGCGGCGACGAGCTCGTCCACCGCGGATAGTCGCAGCTCGATCGACTCCACGTCGCGCATCGGAGCGCCCAGCCAGGCGCGTAGGCGGCGCGCTCCGATCGGGGTCCGCGTGTGATCGACCAGCTTGAAGAGCTCGGGCAGCTCGAGGTTTCGCACCGTGGCGGCGTCGAGCTGCATGGTGGCGTCCGGCGAGTAGGTACGCACGCTCAGCAGGCCCGGGCCGAGTCGAGCCTGGATCTGCTTCAGGTAATCCAGTACGACCCCGGCCGCGCCGACTGCGAGCGGCGCGTCGCCCGCTCCCACCGCGGCGGGGTACGCGATCCCCAGCACGTCGCGCAGTCGCTGCTGCCCGCGTACCGGGTCGAACCTGTACTCCTCGACGGCGGGAGGCGTCAGGAGCTCCGCCGGCGCCAGGCGCTCCAGCTCGGCGCCAAGCCGGTCCTGCGGGAGCTGGCATAGGAGCAGCTCGCCGGTGGAGACGTCGCATGCCGCCAGCCCCGACTCGGAGCCGCGTGTCCACGCCGCGACCAGGTAGTTGGGGCGGGCCGGGTCGAGGTACGAATCCTCCACCACCGTCCCGGGCGTGAGAACGCGGGTCACATCGCGCCTGACCACGGGGCCTTTGCCCGGGGCTTCGAGCTGGTCGCAGATGACCACCTTGTGACCCGCGCGCAGGAGCTTGCCGACATACGACTGCCATGCGTGATAGGGGACGCCGCACATCGGCGCGCGACCCGACTTTCCCAATGGACGAGAGGTCAGGGTGATTCCCATCACGGGCGCCGCGACCAGGGCGTCCTCGAAGAACACCTCATAGAAGTCGCCGAGCCGGAAGAGGAGGATTCCCTCCGGGTGCTGCTCTTTCGCTTCCCGGTACTGGCGCATGACCGGGGTCAGAGCAGGGGAACCAGGAGTCACGGCCGGGGGCCTTGGCGGGAGATTCGGTGCCCAGACGGATCCTGTGGGGCCCCCATGCCGTGGGCATGGGAGAGTCCCCGAGCACCGCAGCCGAGCGCATCGTGGATGCGTGAGCGAGGAGCGCAGGCGGCAACAACGGAGATGGGCCGGATGGGCGCCGAAGATCCGGCAAGGATCCCCGGCCGCGACTCCCTGTTCACGCCGCGGGCAATCCAGTCAGCTGGCCGGCCGAAGCCGAGACGACTCGAAGGTTGATCACGTCGCCGGGCGCAACCCCCGACCCGCGAATTACAACGGCCCGCTTGCCCTGGCGGATGCGGCCATACGGCCGGCCGAGCTCGTCGGTGCCTTCGATGAGAACCTCCACGTCGCGGCCGACCCATCGTGCGGTCTTGCGCGTGGCTATCTCACGCTGCAGCGCCAGCAGGTCGTTGAGGCGCCTGAGCTTCTCTCCGCTCGGCACGTCGTCCCCCATCTTGGTGGCGGCGAATGTGCCTGGGCGCGGCGAGTACATGGCCAGGTGCACGACGTCGAACTCGATTTCCTGCAGCAGTCTTCGCGTGTTGAGAAAGGCTGCCTCGGACTCCCCGGGGAAACCGACGATCACGTCGGTCGCCAGGCCGATGTCGGGCATCAGGCCGCGAGCGCGCTCGACGATGGCGCGGTAGTGCCTGGTCTGGTAGCCGCGTGCCATGCGCTTGAGGATGCCGTCGTCGCCCGACTGCACGGGCAGCTGCAGCTCTCGGCACACCACATCGCTCGCCGCCATCGCCTCCAGGAGCTCGGGCTCCAGGTCCTGCGGATGAGAGGTCATGAAGCGCAGGCGCCGCAGACCCGGGATCTTCTCCACCTCACGAACCAGCGCAGCGAGGCCGCCACGACCGTCCGGGTCCTGGTAATCGTCGACGTTCTGGCCGAGCAGGACGACCTCGCGTGCGCCCGCGTCCACCGCGGCCTGGCACTCGAGCAACACCTCCGCCATCGAGATATGACGTTCGCGCCCGCGAACTCGCGGCACGATGCAGAACGTGCAGTTGTGGTCGCAGCCCTGGATGACGCGCACGTAATGGCTGACGCCGGTGCGGCCCGCGGCCGGCAGCGCCTCTCCTTCCGAATAGTCGTAGCGAGCGGCCAGGCCGGACAGAAAATCCTCGTAGTCGCCGATGGGTACGACCGCATCGAGCTGCGGGAAGCGCCGCTTGAGCTCGTCGCCCTCCTTGGCCACGATGCAGCCGGTGACGGCGATGGTCCGATCCGGCGTCTTCCAGGCCTTGAGCTCGTGGAGCTTCGAATACACCCGGTCCTCTGACGCCTGGCGGACGACGCAGGTGTTGAGGATGGCCACGTCGGCCCGATCGAGCGAGTCTTCCTGGTAGCCCGCGGCCAGGAGCCTCCGGGCCAGGCTCTCCGAGTCGGCGGCGTTCATCTGGCAGCCGATCGTCCAGATATGGAACGACCTTCCCGTCAGCGGCTCTCCACGAGCAGCCGGATGCCGGTGCGCTCTTCGCCGTCGATCGAGATGTCGATGAAAGCCGGTATGCAGACCAGGTCGAGACCTCCCGGCGCCACGTACCCGCGCGAGATCGCGATCGCCTTCACTGCCTGGTTGATCGCGCCCGCGCCGATCGCCTGCACCTCGACACGCCCCTTGCTTCGGATCACCCCCGCTATGGCCCCGGCCACCGCAACCGGCTTGGAGGTGGCTGAAACTTTCAGCACCTCCACTGGAGCGCGCCCCTCCCCTGTCATTGCTGGAACCCCTTCAAATATGTTCTCGGTCGATTCGTTGGATCGATGTTGCCCGGCCGGTGGAACTGTTAATGGTAACCAGTACGGAATTGAATGTCACCACTCCAGACGCCACCACGAACCGGTTCGGGACCCCGGTCAGAAAGCGCTGAAGGACGACGTCTTTGTCCATCCCGATGCAGCCGTCGCGCGGCCCCACCATGCCTACATCCGTGACGTAGGCCGTGCCGCCGGGCAGCACCCGCGCGTCGGCGGTCGGAATGTGGGTGTGGGTCCCCACCACGGCGCTCACGCGGCCGGCGAGGTACCACCCCATGGCCGTCTTTTCGGAGGTGGCCTCCGCGTGCATGTCGCAGAAGACGATCTTGTTTTCCCCCTGCCCAGCGAGGATCGAGTCCGCGGCGCGGAAGGGATTGTCCAGGTTTTCACCCGTGAAGATCCGGCCCATCAGGTTCAGCACCAGGACCTGGCGACCGCCCACCTGAACGAGGCAGGAGCCCTGTCCCGGCGCCCCTGGCGGGTAGTTGGCCGGGCGCAGCACGCGATCCAGGGCCGGCAGGTCGGCCACGAACTCCTTCTGGGAGAAGACGTGGTTGCCGGTCGTGATCACGTCGGCGCCGGCAGCACGCAGCTCGGCGACCAGCTTGGCGGTGAGGCCGAAGCCACCGGCGGCGTTCTCGCCGTTGAGGATCGTGATGTCGGCCTCGACCTCGCGTTTGAGGCCGGGCAGGATGGCTTTGACCGCCTCGCGCCCCGGCTGGCCGACGACATCGGCGACGAACAAGACACGGAGCTCATCAGCCACAGTGCGGAAAGGCTACCTTGAAACAGAAAAGGGGAGCCCGACATGGGCTCCCCTTCGAATTCATTTGGCGTACTCGATAGCCCGCGTCTCGCGGACCACGGTGACCCGGATCTGGCCTGGAAAGCTCAGCTCCGTTTCAATGCGCTTGGCGATTTCCCGTGCCATCAGCTGAGCAGCGGTGTCGTCGATCTGCTCCGGCTTGACCAGGATTCGGACCTCACGGCCGGCCTGGATGGCGTAGGACTGCTGGACTCCCTGGAACGAGTTGGCGATCTCCTCGAGCTTCTCCAACCTCTTGACGTAAGCCTCCAGCGACTCGCGCCGAGCCCCAGGACGCGCCGCCGAGATGGCGTCGGCTGCAATCAGCAGGATGGCCTCGATCGAGTGCGGCTCTTCGTCGTAGTGATGAGCGCGCACCGCGTGCACGACCGGGGCAGGTACCCCGTGTCGCTGCAGAAGGTCTGCCCCGATCACGGCATGGGAGCCCTCGACCTCGTGGTCGATGGCCTTGCCGATGTCGTGGAGCAGGCCCGACAGCTTGGCGATGCGAACGTCGGCGCCGATCTCGGACGCCATCATGGCGGCGAGATAGGCGACCTCCTTCGAGTGGTTCAGCACCTGCTGCCCGTAGCTCGTACGGAACCGCAGGATGCCGAGGTGACGGACGACCTCAGGGTGGAGACCCTGCAGCCCGACCTCGAGGACCGCCGCCTCCCCCTCCTCCTTGACCCTTTGCAGGACCTCCTGGCGAGACTTGGCGACGATCTCTTCGATGCGGGCCGGGTGAATGCGGCCGTCCACGATGAGCTTGTTGAGCGCGACCCTCGCCACCTCGCGGCGGACGGGGTCGAAGCCACTGATGATCACGGCTTCCGGGGTGTCGTCGACGATGAGATCGATCCCGGTCGCCTGCTGCAGGGCCCGAATGTTGCGTCCTTCTTTGCCGATGATGCGGCCCTTGAGCTCGTCCGTCGGCAGCGGCAGCACCGAGACCGAGACCTCAGCGGTCTGGTCGGCGGCGACGCGCTGGATCGACTCGGTGACGATCTCGCGGGCACGGCGCTCGCTCTCGTCGCGAGCGGCCAACTCCGCCTCCCGCACCTTGCGGGCGACTTCGTTTCGAAGCTCCTGCTCGACCTGCCCCATCAGGACGCCCTGAGCCTCCTGTCGCGTCATGTTAGCGACACGCTGAAGCTCTTTCTCCTGCTGGCGATAGGTGTCCTCGAGCTGGGCCCTGACCTCGTCCAGCCCCTTCTCCCGGCCACCGAGCTCACGCTCGCGCCGGTTGAGGTCCTCGCCCTTGCGGTCGAGGTTCTCCTCCTTTTGGAGAAGGCGCTTGTCGATTTGCTGTGACTGAACCCGGTACTCCCGGGCTTCCTGTTCGGCGGCGGTGCGGACTTTGACCGCTTCCTCCTTGGCTTCCAGGAGCTTTTCCTTGGCCTGGGTCTCGGCCTCGGAGAGCGCCTGCCGGGCCTTCGCTTCGATTGCGCCGGCCCCGCTGCCTTGCTGGTTTCGGAGCAGCAGGTAAGCCACCCCAAAGCCGGCGAGGAGTGCCACCACCAATAGCGGAACGAAGACTTGGACAGGCATGTGACATGCACCTCATTTATTCGATTGTCAAAGTGCGGAACCATCGCAGGCCTTGAGGCCCACGTCGGATTGGCTCTATGACTGCGGGCGCTTCAAGACGCCCCGCGTGAGGTCAAATTTTAGCCGTCGGGGGAATCCGGTGCCCCGGCGAGCACGTTCAGGCACGCCGCCCGGGCGATGGCGACCGAGAAGCCACGGCGGACCAGCTTGCTGCCTACCGCGTCGAGGATCGCCTGCCGGCCTGGCATTGGCTTCCTGGCGTACATGCGTTCGGCGATCCTGGTTGCCGACGCCAGCTGCTCGGCCTCGCCGAACTCGCCAACCGCGGCGTCCACCTGGGCTCGATCGACACCCCGTGCGGCGAGCTCGGCGGACAGCGCCCTCGGACCCCGCATAGCTCCCCTGCGCCGAACGAATGAGCGCGCGAACGATTGGTCATCGAGGTAACCGAGCTCCTCGAGGCGCCTCAGGGCCGCCCTTATTGCCGTGCCGTCATAGCCGCGGCGCGTCAGCTTGAGGAGCACCTCGACCCGCGAATGGGCGCGACGTGCGAGCAGCCTCAGGCCGGCATCGAGAGCGCTGTCGGATGGCGGCTGCGACTGGCGGCGGCTAGAAGTCCTCCGCGCCACCAGGAGCCGCCGCCGCGGACTGCGGGGTTCCGCCCGCGGCCTTCGCCCGCACCTGCGCCTCGATTTCGCCCGAAAGGGTCGGGTTCTCGCGCAGGTAGTTGCGCACGTTCTCGCGCCCTTGTCCCAGGCGCTGGTCCCCAAACGACATCCAGGTCCCGCTCTTCTCGAGGATCCCGTACTCGAGGGCGGCGTCGATGAGCGAGCCCTCGCGCGAGATTCCCTCGTTGAAGAGGATGTCGAACTCGGCGGAGCGGAACGGTGGGGCGACCTTGTTCTTGACCACCTTGACCTTGACCCGGGCGCCGACCGAATCGAGGCCCGACTTGATGACCTCGACCTTGCGGATGTCGAGCCGCACCGACGAGTAGAACTTGAGGGCTCGGCCGCCGGGCTGGGTCTCCGGGTTGCCGAACATGATCCCGACCTTCTCGCGCAGCTGATTGAGGAAGATCACCGAGCAGTTCGACTTCGAGATCGCTGCGGTCAGCTTGCGCAGGGCTTGGGACATCAGCCGCGCCTGCAGGCCGACGTGGGCGTCTCCCATCTCGCCTTCGATCTCAGCCTTGGGTACGAGCGCCGCCACGGAGTCGATGACGATGACGTCGAGAGCTCCTGAGCGGACCAGGACCTCGACGATCTCGAGCGCCTGCTCGCCGGTGTCGGGCTGGCTGATCAAAAGGTCGTCGATCTTGACGCCGATCCTCGATGCATACAACGGGTCCAGCGCGTGCTCAGCGTCCACGAACGCCGCCACCCCACCCAGCTTCTGGGCCTCGGCGATGACGTGCAGCGCGAGCGTCGTCTTGCCCGCCGATTCAGGGCCGTACAGCTCGGTCACCCGGCCGCGCGGAATCCCTCCGACGCCTAGAGCAAGGTCGAGCAGCAGCGCACCTGTGGGGATCACGGTGATCTCGCCGCGCTGCGCGGCCTGTTCGCCCAATTTCATGATCGAGCCCTTGCCATAGCTCTTGACGATGTGGGAGATGGCCGAGTCGAGGGACTTTTCCTTTTCTTTTTCCAACGTCTTGAATGCCTCCTAGGTCGTTGCGGCGAGTGTTCTACGAAGTGGGATTGGGGTCAACTGCGTCTTAACAGCAGCTCGAGCCCGTATTATCGAACATGCGTTCGTGATCGTCAAGCAGGTTTCCTGGTTTTGCGGCCGGCGCCGGCGCGGACCTCTTCCAGCAGCAGCTCGAGGGCGTGAGAAGCGGCCTCGCGCCGGTTCGACCAACGGTCGCCTGCAAGCACATATTCGTGGGCGGTCGCCCTACGTTCCGCGGCCACGCCGACGTAGGTGAGCCCGATCGGCTTGGCGCTGTGGTCGGCATCCGGTCCGGCGATGCACGTTATCGACACCGCGAAATCCGAGTTGAATCGCTTTTTTGCCCCCTCCGCCATCGCGACGGCTACCTCGCTGCTGACCGCTCCGTGCCGAGCAAGGAGCGCGGCCGGCACCCCAAGCTGCTCCCGCTTGACGTCGTCCGCGTACGCGATCACGCCGCCGACGAAATACGCCGAGCTTCCGGGCTGGTCGGTGAAGGCGGTGCCCAGCAAACCACCGGTGCACGATTCCGCAACCGAGACGGTGCGGCCATCTGGGGCCAGGACCGCACCAACTTCGGCGGCCAGCCTCCGCAATGGCGATTCCGATCCGGGAGCGCTGCCTCCAAACCCGAGCAGGTATCGAAACCTGAGCAGGTAGTCGATGCCGCTCACGATGGTGAACACGACCGCGACCGCGACCGCCAGGGCGGCGATTGGGACCAGCTCAGGGTACGGCCGCTGGAGGATCAGAAGGGTCACGGCCGCCATCTGCAGCACCGTCTTCGTCTTGCCCAGTGGCGCGGCCGCGATCACGCGTCCCTGGCTGGCGCCGACAGAGCGCAGGATGGTGATCAGCAGCTCGCGCGAGAAGATGACCACCACCACCCAGGCGGCGACGAGCCCCTCCTGGACGAGGACGATCAGGACCGAGAGCACGAACAGCTTGTCGGCCAGCGGGTCGAGGAACTTCCCCAGGTCGCTCACCGTGCCGCGCCTGCGCGCGACCTGGCCGTCGAGCGTGTCGGTCAGGGAGAAGACGACGAAGAGCGCGGCCGCGAGCTGGTCGTGGCCGGGGAAGTGCACCAGCAGGATCGCCATCAGCAGCGGGATCGCCGCCAGCCGGCTGAGCGTCAACAGGTTCGGGAGGTTCACGGTCCTCACTAAGAAGTGTGCGACGGCGGAGAAGGTGTCTGCGGCGGCGACACCAGTGGGCTGTAGACCGCGGGCGTTGCCGGCGCGGTGATGATGATGGTCCGCTGGTCGGATTCGATCTGCCGCCACGCGTAGGCGGTGAACGCTCCGGCCAGCAGGAGCAGGCCTGTCAGTGCTGCGGCCGGACCCGTGAGCACGATGCGCGGCCGCGCCGTGACCGTGCCGAGGGCCAACGTCTTTCGAGGGTCCGCGACCGGCGTTTGCAGCTTCGCCACCAGCGACTCCTCGTCCAGGCCCAGGTAACGCGCATACGTGCGCAGGTAGCCCCGGGCGTACACAGGCGCCGGGAGAAGCTCCGGCTCGTCGGCTTCGAGCGCGCTCAGGTGCTCGAGCCGGATGTGCGTCGCGGACGACGCCTGCTGGAGGCTGAGGCCGCGCTCGCCACGCTTGGCGGCGAGGAAGCCCCCAGGAGTCACGGCCGTGACTCCCACGTCATTCGATGCCGATCCGTTCTAGCAGGTCGTCGACGTCCGGCAGGTTCATCAACACCTCACGCGACTTCGAGCCCTGGTAGGCGCCGACAACCCGGTGCTCGGCGAGCTGGTCGACGATGCGGCCCGCACGCGAGTAGCCGACGTTGAACTTGCGCTGCACCAAAGACACCGACGCCGAGCCCTCGGCGGCAACCGCTCGCGCGGCACGCGCGAACAGCGGATCCAGCTTGCGCTCGGTCGTCTGGCCTCCCTCCCACTCCGAGCCGGCGCCCTCTTCGAGGATCTCTTCCATGTACCGCGGCCCGCCCTGCGAGCGCCAGAAGTTGACCACCGACTCGACCTCCGGGTCGCTGACGAATGCGCCCTGGATGCGCGTCGGCTTGCCGGCGTCGACCGGCTGGTAGAGCATGTCGCCACGGCCGAGAAGCTTCTCCGCGCCGCCGGTGTCGAGGATCACACGGCTGTCGACCTGCGAGCCGACCGCGAAGGCGATGCGTGACGGGATGTTGGCCTTGATGAGGCCGGTGATGATGTCGGTGGACGGCCGCTGCGTGGCGATCACGAGGTGGATGCCGACCGCGCGCGCGAGCTGCGCGATGCGGCAGATGAGCTCCTCGATCTCCCCGGCCGCGACCATCATCAGGTCGGCGAGCTCATCGATGACGATGACCACGTAGGGAAGCTGGCGCGCCAGGCGCTGCGTCGCCTTGTCGTTGTACGCGGCGATGTTGCGCACGCCTTCGGCGGAGAACAACTTGTAGCGGCGGTCCATCTCGGCGACCGCCCAACGCAGTGCGGCCGCCGCCTGGTGTGGTTCGACCAGTACCGGCAGCGCGAGGTGCGGCAGGCCGTTGTAGTTGGTGAGCTCCACGCGCTTGGGGTCGATGAGCAGCAGGCGCATGTGGTCGGGCGTGACCTGGAACAGGAGGCTCGTGATCAGCGCGTTGATGCACACGCTCTTGCCCTGGCCGGTGGCGCCGGCGATGAGCAGGTGCGGCATTCGCGTCAGGTCGCCGACGATCGACTGGCCCGACACATCGTTGCCGAGCGCCAGCGCCAGCGTGTGCGTCCCCTCGCGAAATGCCGCCGTCTCCAGCACCTCGCGGATCGTGACCAGGCTGGCGGCCTTGTTCGGGACCTCGATGCCGACCGCCGACTTGCCGGGGATGGGCGCCTCGATTCGCAGCGGCGCCGCCGCGAGCGCGAGCGAGAGATCGTTCTGCAGCGCCGTGATCTTCTTCACCTGCACCCCGGGGCCCGGCTGCAGCTCGTACTGGGTGACAGCCGGTCCGGGGTTGACACCAATGACCTTGGCCGGGACTCCGAACGTCTCCAGCGCGCTCTCGATGATCCTGACATTGCGCTTGATCTCATCCGCCATTCGCTCGCGGCGCGCGGTGACGGTGTCAAGGAGAGTGATCGATGGCAGCTTCCAGTCGATCTCGGGTGGCTCGTCCTCGGGCTCGGCGACGACGCGCATCAGCGGCTTGTGGGCGGCGATCACGGGCTCGGCGTCGTGCGTTTTGGGCTCGCCACGCTCCGGCCTCTCGTCCTCGGCCTCGACCTCCCAGGCGCGCAGGGCGGCCGCGACGGGTGGGTAGGCCGGCCCCACGTCCTGTTCCTCCGGCGTGGCCGTCACCGCAGCCGCTCTGGTCGAAGACTTGGGCGCGGAGGGGGCGGCGACGAGTCGCTCGAGCCTTCGCCTTTCGGCGTAGGCGGCCTGTCCCGCCTTCACGAAGGTCGCGATCAGCGAGCCGGGGCTGAAGTGGATCGTCACGATGAGACCGATGACGAGGGCGGCGACGAGCAGAGCCCACGCCCCCCACTCGCCGGCAAGCCCGACCACGGCACGGTCGATGGCTCGCCCGGCGGACCCGCCCGCCTCTGCCGCGAGCCCGAACAGCCCGACCAGCGCGATGACGGCGACAGTGCCCGCGAGCGCGTCGAGCAGGCGGGGCCTCGGCGCTTGCGGCCACAGCATGTACGCGCCGAGGGCGACCGCTGCCGCCACCGGCACGAACCACGCCTGACCGAAGCTCGCGACCAGCCATTGCTGCAGGCCGGCGAGGATGGAGCCGGCGTGGCTTGCGACCGCGAGCGCGCCCAGAAGACCCGCGAGGATCAGCAGGACGCCAACGATCTCACGGACCTGGCGCTGGGTGAGGCGCGGCCGCCTCGAACGCTTGGAGCGCGCGGAACGGGAGCGCGACGAAGAAGCGCGACGGGCGCCGTTCGAGCGGGAGCTTCTAGAGTTGGTGCGACGCATGCTGCCAGCCCGGCCGGCCGGGCTCAGCGGATTCTACACCGGCCCGATCCAGGCTCCTGGATCGCCGGTGGCCGGGCGAGGGATACTCTGCGCGTGGCTGTCGATCCGTTCGCGGATGCCGAGACCCGATATCGCGTCCTGGTCGAGGAGCGCCGTAATGGCGGGCTGCAGGCAAGAGCGTTCCGGCTGGCCGTGCGCGACCTCGCCGTCCTCGATGGTGAAGGCCGGCGATGGATGCTGGGTCCGGAAGATGGCATCTGGTACCGCCGAGAGCGCGAGCGCTGGCTGCAGGCGGACCCGCCGCGCCGGCTCGTCTGCTCGTCATGCGGACATCACAACCTCGGGCGTCACAGCTTCTGCGTCGAGTGCGGCCAGCGGTTGAATCGCTAGCGCGTCACTTGAGCGGGTGCGTCTGCGCCCACCAGATGCCGCCCGTCAGCGCCGCCGCCAGCGGCACCAACGCCGCGAACAGCCACAGCCGCCACCAGATCGCCCTCTGCTCGCCCCGGACGAGCTCGTGGCCGCAGAACCCGCAGTAGCGGTCGAACGGGCCGGCGATGCCTCGACAGCTCCCACATTGGTGGAGCTGCAGCCCGCAGTGCGCGCAGCGGGCCTCCTCGGAGTGGTCCAGCACCATGGCCGGCTGATCGCATCGCGGGCAGAGGCTGGGCGCCACGAGCGCCAACGGCGGAAGCTTCATATCTCGGTAATTACGGGGATCACCATGGGACGGCGGCGGGTCTGTTTGTAGACCGTCCTGGAGACGGCGTCATGGATGGCCTCGTTGAGCGTGTTGACGTCGGCGTGAGTCTCGGCAAACTTTCTGATGCCGTCCATAACCGCTCTTCGTGCGTCGGTCATGAGCCTGGAGGAGAGCTCGGGCTCGATGACCCCTCGGGAGACGAGATCGGGACCGGCGCGAACCGAACCGGTGTCGCGATCGAGGACGAGGGTGACGACCAGGATCCCATCCTCGGCCAGGTGCCGGCGATCGCGAAGCACGACCTGCTCCACGTCGCCGACTCCGAGCCCGTCGACGAAGACGAGCCCGGTGTTGATCTTCTCGCCGCGCCGCATCGACTCGCCATCCAGCTCGACAGTCTCGCCATCCTCGACCACGACGATGCGATCCGGTTCGATGCCGGCCTCGCGCGCGATGTCGGCGTGCTGGTACAGCTGCCGATATTCGCCGTGGACGGGAATGAAGTGAAGGGGGCGGACGGCGTCGATCATCTCTCGCAGCTCATCCCGCTGGGCATGCCCGGTGACGTGAACGTGGCCGACCTCGGAATAGAACACGTGCGCGCCGTGGCGGTAGAGGTTGTTGACGGTCTGGTGCACCATGCGTTCGTTGCCCGGGATCGGTCGCGCAGAGATGACCACCCAGTCGCCCTTCAGCACGTTGACGAGCGGGTGCCGTTGTGCGGCGAACCGCGCCAGCGCGGACATGGGCTCGCCCTGGCTCCCCGCCGTCAGCAGCAGCAGCTTCGACGGCGCCACTTTGTCTGCGTTCTCGAGCTGCACGGTGAGGCCTTCGGGCACCTTGAGGAAGCCGAGCTCGCGCGCGGTCTTGAAGTTGGTTTGCAGGCTGCGGCCGACGACTGCGACCTTGCGATCGAACTGCACCGCCATCCGCACGAGGTGCTGGATGCGATGGATGTTGGATGCGAAGTTGGCCACGACGATGCGCCCGGGCGCCTCTCCGAAGATCCGCTCGAATGGCCGGTGCAGGTCGCGCTCCGAGCCCGAGCGGCCGCTGCGCTCAGCGTTGGTGGAGTCGCTCAGCAGGAGCCGCACGCCCTCGTCGCCAAGGCGCCGGAAGCGTTCCATGTCGGTCGGATGGCCATCGGGTGGATCGGGGTCGAGCTTGAAGTCGCTGGTGTAGACGACGCGGCCGACCGGCGTCTGGATCGCCAGCGCGACGGCATCCGGGATCGAATGGCATACCGCCACTGTCTCGACCCGGAACGGCCCGAGCTGCACGGTGTCGCCCACCCGCACCTCGCGCAGGTCTGCCTCGCGCAGGATGCGGTGCTCCTTCAACTTGGGCTTGACGAGACCGAGCGTGAGACGCGTGCCGTAAACGGGGACGTTGATCTTCTTCAAGGCGTACGGCAACCCACCGATGTGGTCCTCGTGGCCGTGGCTCAGGAAGATGCCGAGCACCTTGCGGCGCTTCTCCAGCAGGTAGGAGATGTCGGGCAGCACGAGGTCGATGCCGAGCATGTCCTCCTGCGGAAACATGAGTCCGGCGTCGACGACCAGGACCTGGTCCTCCCACTCGAGCGCCCACATGTTGATGCCCACCTCGCCGAGGCCGCCGAGCGGCAGGTATCGGAGCCCACTCACAACAGGCGCAGCTGCTCCGCTTCCTGTTTCGGGATGGGGGCCGGCTCCGGCGGCGGAGGCGGTGCCAGCAGCCTGTCGAGGTAGGCCTTGACACGGTCCATGTCGTGCTCGAGGTCGGCGACCAGCGCGCCGTTGTGCAGCGCCGCGGCCGGATGGAAAAGCGGCACGTATGCGACCTCGCCGCGGCGCACCAGGCTTCCGTGGATGCGCGATATCGAACCCTGGCCCGGCAGGAGCCGCTCCAGCGCGTGACGGCCGAGGACGAGCACGACCTTCGGCTTCACCAACGACAGCTGCCGAGCCAGGTACGGCGAGCAGGACTCGACCTCGTTCGGCATCGGGTCGCGGTTCTGCGGAGGGCGGCACTTGAGCACGTTGGTGATGTAGACGTCGGCGCGGCCGAGGCCGATTCTTGCCAGGAGCGTGTCCAGCAGCTTGCCCGCCGCACCGACAAACGGCTCGCCCTGGCGATCCTCGTTGAAGCCCGGCGCCTCACCGACGATCATGATGTCGGCCGGGCATGGACCGATTCCGGGCACAGCCTGGGTGCGGGTCGCATGGAGACCGCACTTGACGCATGCGCGGACCTCGGCGTGGAGTTGGTCCAACTCCGGTGATGCGCTAGGCGACTTTGACTCCCGCGTTGAAGGTGATGAGGCTGCCGGCGTCTCCGATCGTCTGCATGACGGACTTGAGCTGGTCGTCGGTGAGCGGCACCAGCGGCAGCCGGAACGGACCTGTGGGGAAGCCCATGGCATTGAGGGCAGACTTGATCGGCACCGGGTTTGCCGCGGTGGTCATGAGCGTCTTGATGACCGGGAGCAAGCCATGGTGGATCTCCCGCGCGGCCTCGTTGTCCGCCGCTTCGTGAGCTTCGATCATCTTCTTCATCGAGCGGCCGGCGATATGCGAGACGACGCAGATGACGCCGTCGCCGCCGACCGCGAGCAGCGGCAGGGTCCAGCTGTCATCGCCGCTCCACACCTTGAAGTGCGCGGGCTTGCCCGCACAGACGAGCCCGATCTGGTCGAGGTCGCCGCTCGCCTCTTTGACGCCGATGATTCCCGGCAGCTGGGCGCACCTCAGTGTCGTGGCGGCCGTCATGTTGATCGCCGTGCGCCCCTGGATGTTGTACATGATCGTCGGGCCGACCTTGGATATGGCTTTGAAGTGCTGGTACATACCCTCCTGCGGCGGCTTGTTGTAGTAGGGCACGACCGCCAGGAGCGCGTCGGCGCCGGCCTTCATCGCGCGCTCGGAGAGCTTGACCGAATGGTGGGTGTCGTTGCTCCCGGTTCCGGACACGACCGACTTGCCCGGGATGGCCTTTTTGACGATGCTGAGCAGCTCGATCTTCTCGTCATCGCTGAGCGCCGGCGACTCCCCTGTGGTTCCGCTCACGACCACGCCATCCGAGCCGTCGGCGATGAGCATGGCCGCGAGCCTCTCGGCCGCGTCGTAGTTGACCGATCCGTCCGGCTTGAAGGGCGTGATCATGGCGGTGAGAAGGCGCCCGATTTCTGCCGGCATCAGATCACTCCCATCTCGAGCGCGTGCTCGGCGATCTGGACCGCGTTCAGCGCGGCACCCTTGCGCAGATTGTCGGAGACCAGCCAGAGCATGAGCCCATGGCTGGATGAGAGGTCGTCGCGAATGCGGCCAACATACACCTCGTCCTTGCCCGCCACGTGATGGGGGGTCGGGTAGATCCTGGCGTGCGGATCATCCTCGACCAGGATTCCGGGCGCTTCGCCGAGAACCAACCGAGCCTCTCCCACGCCGATCTTCTTTTCGGTCTCGATCAAGACCGACTCGCTGTGGCCGATGGGCACCGGGACGCGAACACAGGTCGCGGCAATCCGCAGCTCTGGTTCGTGGAGGATCTTGCGGGTCTCGTGGACCAGCTTCATCTCCTCCTCGTTGTAGCCGCCGGCGTCCGGCATCCAGCCGCCCGGGATGACGTTGTAGACCAGCTGATGTGACGTTGCCACCACGCTCGGAGTGTTGCCGGCGGCGATGGCCTGCGTCTGCTCTTCCAGCTCATCCATCAGCGCCCGACCCGCTCCCGATGCCGCCTGGTAGCTGGAGACCACCACGCGCCTGACACCGAAACGCTTGCGCACCGGCTCGAGCACCATCGCCAGAGGGATCGTCGTGCAGTTCGGGCTGGCGATGATCCCCTCGTTGTCGCGGATGTCCTCAGGGTTGACCTCCGGGACGACCAGCGGCACGTTGGCCTTCATGCGCCAGGCGGAGCTCTTGTCGATCACGAGGGCGCCTGCCTCCGCAGCATTCGGGGCGTACTGCAGCGAGATATCGGCGCCGGCGGCGAACATCGCGATGTCGATGCCCCGAAAGGAGCCCTCGTCCAGGCGCTGCAGCGTGAGCTGCTCTCCATTGAACGGCACCGTCGATCCAACCGATCTCTCGGATGCGAACGCGCTCACGCGGGCCACCGGAAATTTACGTTGAGCCAGGATCTTCAGCATCCGCTGGCCCACGAGCCCCGTCGCGCCGACGACGGCAACGTTTAATCGCTTGGAGGTGGGCACGGCCCCAGTTTAATTCGATCCGGGCAGGCGCGGAGCGCCGAGGCCGGACTGCGATGCGTACTGCGCCGCGCGCGACGCATGCATCTGGTTCACGGCCGCCACGAACGCCGGACGTACGTTGCTGAGCTCGACCACCTTGTCGTACTGAAAGGGAAGCTGTTCCATCACGTTGCCTCGCGGGCACAGCAGCGGCTTGACAACGAGCCGCCCGACCAGTCCGAAACCGAGAGCAAGCATGCCGAGCCAAAACAGCACCCACGCGATCGTCACCGTGGTCGGATCGTTGCTCGGGAACCCGATCACAGCTGCAGCGATCCAGAGCACAACCCAGCCGGCCAAGAGGCCCAGCGGCACCCAGGTCGCCAGCGCCACGGTGCGGCTGCTGGTGCGGGTCAGCGGCAAAAAACCGCTGGCGCGTCGCGACAGCGCGGTCATGGCGATGGCGAACACGATGAAGCCCAGGCCGCCGGCGAGGATGAGGATCAACAGCGCGTACGCCCAGCCTGGCGCGGTCGCGAACGTGAATTTGCGCCACGTCTCGGCGGGCCGGCCGGTCATCGCGCACACCGGTGGGAAGTCGTTGGCCGCGAGCTGGGCCGACCAGATCCGGACGCGATCCGGAGGGTTAACCGCCATCCAGGCCAAGGAGCTGGTCGAGGCCGCGGTAGAAGCGCGACCCGCTGGTGACCGTTCGGACCGCCAGCAGCACGCCTGGCACGTAGGCTTCGCGGCTCGTCGTGCGATGAGCGATGGTCAGGGTCTGGCCTGGCAATCCGAAGATCACCTCCTGGTCGGCGACGAAGCCGGGCAGCCGCACGCTGTGCACCGCCACTCCCCCCTGCTCCCCGCCTCGCGTGCCCTCGAGCGTCACCCTGTCAGGTTTCCTGTGGCTGAAAGGCTTGCTGCCCCGCCGCGTGGCGAGGCGCTGCGCCGTCGACAATGCAGTGCCCGACGGCGCATCCACCTTGGTCGCGTGGTGCATCTCGATGACCTCGGCCGCCTCGAAGTGCGGGGCTGCGATTTCGGCCAGGTGCATCATCAGCACCGCCCCGATGGCGAAGTTGGGCGCGACGATCCCGCCCACCTGCTTGGCCTTGCACGCGGTCTCCAGCTTGTCGACATCGGCGGCAGACAGGCCGGTTGTTCCCACCACCGGCGAGGCCCCGGCGGCCACGGCTGCAAGTACGTTGTGCAGCGCCTCTGATGGTCGGGTGAAGTCGACGAAGGCGCGCGGCCTCTTCTCATGCAAGAACTCGGCCAGGTCATCTCCCCGGGAGATGCCGCCGACGTACTCGATATCAGGCTCGCCTGCCAGCGCCGCCACGAGGATCGAGCCGACCTTGCCGCGGTGACCGGCGACCGCGACCTTGATCAACCCTCTACCTACGTCCGCGGCCTCCGCCGTTGCGACCGCCTCGATCGCCGCCGCGGAACCCGCCCTCGCGGGGCGGAGGGGGCGGCGAGGCCAGAGCAACCGCCATGGCGTCCTTGTCGATCTTCTCCTCGATCGGCTCGCCCTTGGCGGTGAGCTCGTCGATGGCGGCCTGCCGGCTCAAATTGAGGCGGCCCTGGCTGTCGATCTCCGTCGCCTTGACCACGATCTCGTCACCGACGTTGGCCACCTCCTCCACGCGCTCGACGCGATGATCGGTGAGCTTCGAGATGTGGACCAGGCCGTCCTGGTTCGGCAGCACCTCGACGAAGGCACCGAAGGGCATGATGCGGACGACTTTGCCTTTGTAGATCTTGCCCACCTCGACCTCGTCGGTCAGGCCTTTGATCCAATCGATCGCCTTCTGGCCCGCTTCCTGGTCGACCGCGGCGATGAACACACGGCCATCGTCCTCGACGTCGATCTGGGCGCCGGTCTCCTCGGTGATCTTGCGGATCATCTTGCCTCCCGGGCCGATGATGTCGCGGATCTTGTCGGGGTTGATCATGATGGTGGTGATGCGGGGCGCGTAAGAGCTCATCTCGCTGCGCGGTCGGGGCAGCACCGCCAGCATCTTGTCGAGCACGAAGAGCCGAGCCTCTCGGGCCTGCTCCAGGGCCTGGGCCAGGATCTCGTGGGTAAGGCCCTTGATCTTGATGTCCATCTGCAGCGCGGTGATGCCGTCCTTGGTGCCCGCCACCTTGAAGTCCATGTCGCCCAGGTTGTCCTCGACGCCCTGGATGTCGGTGAGCACCGCAAACTTGCCTTCGCGCGTGACGAGACCCATCGCGATGCCGGCGACCGGCGCCTTGATGGGAACGCCGGCGTCCATGAGCGATAGGGTCGAGCCGCACACCGCGGCCATCGATGTCGAACCGTTCGAGCTGAGGATCTCGGAGACGAGCCTCATCGTGTAGGGCCACTCCTCGACCGGCGGCACGACCGCCAGCAGGGCTCGCTCGGCGAGTGCTCCGTGGCCGATCTCGCGCCGGCCCGGCCCACGCAGCGGCCGTGCCTCGCCGACCGAGAACGGCGGGAAGTTGTAGTGGTGCATGTAGCGCTTGAACTCGTCCGGCGAGAGGCCGTCGAGCTTCTGCTGGTCGGACATCGAGCCCAGCGTCGCGATCGTCAGCGCCTGCGTCTGGCCGCGGGTGAACAGGCCCGAGCCATGCGTGCGCGGCAGGACCCCGACCTCGACGGTGATGCTGCGGACGTCCTTCAGGCCGCGCCCATCAGGACGCACGCCCTCCTCGACGATGCGCTGCCGCACGCGGTCCTTGAGCTTTTTGTCGAACAGCTTGCCCAGGATGTCGACGTGCTCCGGGAAGCGCTCTCCGAGCTCCGCGATGGTGCGCTTGCGCAGCTCGTCGACAGCCGCCTCTCTCGCGGCCTTGTCAGGGTTGAACGCCGCCGCATCCAGGCGGAGTGCCAGGTACTCGCTCACGACCTCGACGATCTGCTGCGGGTACGACGGCGCCGTGTACTCGCGCTTGGGCCTGCCGACCTCGCCCTGCAGCTCGAGCTGCGCCGCGCAGATCTGCTTGATCGCCTCGTGTGCCATCTCGAGCGCGTCGACGACGACCTGCTCGGTAACTCCTTTGGCCCCCGCCTCCACCATCAGGATCGCGTCCGCGGTGCCGGCGACCACGAGGTCGAGCTCCGATTCCCCGATACGCGACATCGGCGGGTTCACGATCAGATGCCCGTCCAGGTGGCCCATGCGAACGGCGCCGACCGGGCCCTGGAACGGAATGTCGGAGATCACCAGCGCGGTCGAAGCGCCGTTGATGCTCAGGATCGTCGGGTCGTTCTCCTGGTCCACCGACAGGACGGTCGAGACGACCTGCACGTCGAGCCGGAACCCGTCCGGGAACAACGGCCGCAGCGGCCGGTCAGTGAGCCTCGAGGCAATGATCGCAACCTCGCTCGGTCTTCCCTCGCGGCGCATGAAAGCGCCAGGGATCTTGCCCGCGGCGTAGAGCTTCTCTTCGTAGTCGCACGTCAGCGGGAAGAAGTCGATCCCCTCGCGGGGCTCCTTCGACATCACCGCGGTGCTCAGCACCACGCTGTCCCCCTGGCGGATCACCACGGCGCCATTCGCCTGCTCGGCCACCCGGCCGGTCTCCAACGAGAGCCGCTTCCCGGCGACCTCAATATTCTTCGTGACTGTTGCCACGTGACTAACCTCCATTTGGGAACAAGCCCTGGGAGCGCGAAAGGGTCAGATTCCTAGCAGCTGCCGCCAAAGCCGATGGCCTTGATGAGAGCTTCTAAGAGCTGACCCGCGCGACCGCGAGCGTTCCCGAACAAACTAGTTGACGGCTATCTCCTGATCCCGAGCTTGCCGACGAGCGCCCGGTAGCGCTCGACGTCGGTGTCCCTCAGGTAGTTCAGCAGACGCCGTTGCTTGCCAACAAGGAGGAGTAGGCCGCGGCGAGAGTGATGGTCTTTGGCGTGCGTCTTCAGGTGCTCTGTCAGCTCCCTGATGCGCGCCGTCGAGAGGGCGATCTGGACCTCGGGCGAGCCCGTGTCCTTATCAGCCCGCCTGTACTCGGCGATCAGCTTGCCCTTGACTTCTGTCTCTTCTGCCAAACCGAAAGGGATTATACCGGCCCTTTGACGGTGGCCCGTTTCACACGATCTCGACCGAACCGTCCGAGCGGGGATCGGCGCCCGCTCGCCACGAGGCCGGCCCGTCGACGACGATGGCGTGGGCGTGACCCTGTGTGTGGTGCTTCGGCGGCACGAGCTCGATGCGCAGTCCGGATTTGTTGAGGTTGCGAACATCGGGGTCGTCGGCCTCCACCGAGATCACCTCCCCACCGGCCTGAACGCGGATTCGCGGCCGGGCCACGGCCTCCGCCGGCTCGAGGCCTCGGTCCACGAGGTTGATCAAGACCTGGGCTTGCAGCTGGGGCTGGCCTTCGCCGCCCATCGATCCGAACACGATGGCCGGGCGTCCGTCGCGTGCCGCCATCGCCGGGATCAGCGTGTGCATGGTCCGCTTCTTCGGCTCCAGTCGGTTGACATGGCCAGGATCGAGGCTGAAGTACGCGCCGCGGTTCTGGAGCAACATGCCCGTGCCCTCGGCCACGACCCCCGAGCCGAATCCGTACGCAACGCTCTGTATGAGCGATACGTAATTCCCGCGCTCATCGGCCGCGCAAAGGTAGACGGTGTCGCCGCCCTCCCGCGCGTCACCAGGTCCCACGGCGGCGTGACCCGGGTCGAGAAACATGTCGATGGGCGCCACCGCGAAGTCGGGGTCAGTGATGTAGCGATCACGCAGCGGGTAGCACTCGTCGCGGACGCGCTTGAACTCCGTGACGAAGCCCAACCCCGGTTGGAGCCGACCCGGGGACAGGCGATCCAGCCTTGCCAGCATCCCCAGCGCGGCGAGCCCCTGCGTCGGAGGCGGCAGCTCATAAACGGTGAGGTCGCGGTAGCGAACGCTCAGCGGTTCCACCCATTGCGAGCGGTGCGTCGCAAGGTCCTTCGCCGTGATCAGGCCGTCGCGCCGCTTGATCGCGGCCGCGATCGCGGCAGCGATCTCGCCGCGGTAGAAAGGTCCAACCCCGTTGCGTCCGGCGTCGTGCAGGACCGAAGCGAGGTCGGGGTTGCGCAGCAGCATCCCGCCCTCCATGGGCGGGTACAGCTCGTACGCCGCGGACTCTTTGATCAGGAGATCCGCCCCCTCTTTGAGGAAGACCGCAAGCCGGTCGGTGATGACATAGCCATCGCCGGCCAGGGCCGTCGCCGGCTCGAGCACCGCGGCCATGCCGAGCGTGCCGAAGCGCTCGAGCAGCCGGCCCCAGGCTTCGACGGTGCCCGGGACGGTCACGCTCAGCACGCCTCGTTCGGGCATCGTCTCGTGACCTCGCTCGCGGACCGCTTCGATCGTCGCTAGCTCGCCGGACCGTCCCGCGCCGATGATGCCGACGGGGGCGCCGGCATCGGCGGGCCAGACGATGGCCATGAGATCGCCGCCGACCGAGGTCATGTGCGGATAGACGACGCAGAGAACGGCGTCCGCGGCGATAGCCGCGTCGATCGCGTTGCCGCCGTCGCGAAGCACCTGCGCGCCGGCCTCGGACGCGAGGCGGTGCGGGGTGGCGATGACCCCCCTTGTCACAGACGAATTATCTGGGGGTGATGAACTCGATCGCGCTGGGCTGGATCTCGAACAGCGCCGGCAGGAAGCCTGGGTCCTCGCCGTCGAGGTCGATGCGCACCTTCTCCGCGGAGTTGACGGAGATGCGCTTGCCGTACAGGAACTGGTACTTAGGATTGTTCTCATCGAGGTGGGCGCCGCTCTGGATGGTGCCGATGCCCCTGAGGGTCTCGATCTTCCCGGCGTCGCCGACCAGAATGACGTCGAACACACCGTCGGTGGGCGAAGCGGTCGGTGCGATGCGCATGCCACCGCCGAAGTACTGGCAGTTCGCAACCACTACCTGCATCGCTTTGAGGTCGTGGGACACGCCGTCGACGACCACATTCATGGGCTTGCTCTTCCAAGCCATGAGCGCCATGAAAGACGCCAGTTTGAACGTCGCACTGCCGAGCCGCTTGCTGCCGTTGTTGACGCGGTGGACGACCTCGCCGCCGAGGCCGGCGTCCGCGATGTTGATGAAGTGGCGCACGCCCGTGCCGCCGTCGTTCGTCTGGTAGGAAACGAACCCGGCGTCGAGCCGTCGCGGAATCCCAGTCCGCAGCACCTCGACCGCGGCCTTGTGGTCGAGGGGGATCTTCAACGTGCGCCTGAAGTCGCCTCCGGTCCCAAGCGGCAGCATCGCCAGGCGGCTCGTCGTGGGAATCGGCGCGCCGTTGTGAAAGAACCCGTTGACGACCTCGTTCAGGCAGCCGTCACCGCCGACCGCGACGATCACCGGCCGCGACTGCCGCACGGCGCGCTCAGCCATCTCGGTCGCCTCGAGCGGCCTCGTCGTCAGGGCGGCCTCGTAGCTGAGACCGCTCGACGGCAGCCAGCCCGCGATGCCTGACCACTCGCGTCCGGCCCGTCCCCCGCCGGCGGCAGGGTTGACGATGAACAGCACGTCGGCCACGGCTACCTCGCCCCCCCGAGGGCGCGCGGGTTCATGATCCCGGCGGGATCGACCGCCTCCTTGACGGACCTCCAGACGCGCATCCACCCTCCCATCTCGTCCGCGACCCACCTGGCCCGGGCCTGCCCGGTGCCGTGGTGATGGCTGATGGTAGCGCCGAGCTCCAACGCAGATGTCATGGCACCCTCCCACGCCCGGTTATAGGCCGAGCGCGCCTCTTCCTCTCTGTCCCTTGCGCCTGCGAACGAGAAGTAGGCACAGCAGCCCTGCTCGTAGGCGTGACTGAAATGGCATAACGCCAGTCCATCGACCGAAATTGCGGCCTTCACCTGCCTGTAGAGCTCCGGGAGCACCGTCCACTGCGCGGCAAGCTCGATCGTGTCGACGTACGACCCTGGCGGCTCGAGGAGCGATTTGAGGCGCTCAGCCGAGAGGTCGTACCGGTGGCGCTGCCAGCGCCGCCACGGCTCTTCGCCGAGATCCGTGGCCGCGGCGGCGATGCCCTTGACCACGCCGGCCTCCGCCGTGGCCACGGATTCGTGCCCCGCCGTCGCGATCACGAGCAGGCAGCCGCCGGCGGCCAGGTCGTAGCCGTTGAACGCCGCATCCTCGGCGTCGTAGAGGCGCATGACCAGCGGCCGGATCCCCGACTGCATGGTCGCGCGCATCGCCTCCAGGCCGGATGCGAGGTCTGAGAACCCGAAGCCGCGCCCCACCACCGATTCGGGCAGGCGATGCACCTTGAGGACGGCGCCCAGGATGACGCCCAGCGCGCCTTCCGAACCGAGCAGCAGCTCGTGTAGAGCCGGACCAACCGCGGAGCGCGGACCCGGCCGCGGGGCGGCGAACGTGCCGTCGGGCAGCACCACGGCCAGGCCCATCACCATGTCCTCGATGCTTCCGTAGCGGCTCGACTCCTGGCCAGACGACCGCGTCGCGCACAGCCCGCCGACGGTCGTGCCCGGGAGCGAGCTTGGAAAGTGGCCCAGCGTGAGGCCGCGCTGGTTGAGGTGCTCTTCGAGCGCCATGCCGTTGACCCCTGACTCGCAGCGGCAAACCAGGTTGATCTCATCGACCTCGAGGATGCGGTCGAAGGCGCCCATGTCGATGACCAGCTCGCCGGCCTGCGGCCCGACGGCGCCGCATACCCCGCTTGCCCCGCCGAGCGGCGTGACAGTCACCCTGTGGGTAGCGGCCCAGCGCAAGATGGCGGCGACCTGCTCGCGGCCGGAGGGTCGGGCCACGAGCACCCGTTGCAGGGCCTGGCCTGCCCGCTCCTCCATGATGGCCAGCGGCCAGAGGTCGCGCACCGGCCGCTCATCGAGCGCGGCGGCCCCGACGATCGCCTCGAGGTCGGCCCTCACCCCGACACCAGCGCTGCGGTGGCGGCCGGGTTCAACCCGGCCGCGACTTGGTTCTTCCTGCCTCCAAGCGTGGCGAGGAGAGACTTTCTGGCAATCCGAACAGCGGGAAAGAGAGCAGCGGGCGCGGAGCGCCCGCGATGAGAGGGAACCGGCAGGTTCCCTCTCATAGTCTTGCGGCTTTAGCCGCAAAACGGCCTGCCAGCGTTGCAAGGGCGGCCGGGTTCAACCCGGCCGCCATTTTGTTCCTGGTACCACCAAACGTGGTCTGGAGAAGCATTCCGATAATCCCAACAGCGGGAAAGAGAGCAGCGGGCGCGCAGCGCCCGCGATGAGAGGGAACCGACAGGTTCCCTCTCATAGTTTTCCGGCTTTAGCCGCAAAACGGCCTGCGAGCCAGCCCGTGAGTATGGGCACGCCAAAGCCCCAGGGCCCGGCGTAGTCGTAGCCGCCCAGCACCGCGCCCGCGGCATGGAGATTGCCGTAAGGCGCATGTCCCGCGGGGTCCAGCGGGTGCAGCTGGTTGTCCGTTCGCAGTCCGCTGCGCAGCTCCTGGGCGGCGTCGATGTACTGGAGGTGCTGAAGTCGCGTCCCCGCCAGGGCCACGGCCTCGCCATCGTGGAAGACCCCGAGGTTGAACAGCGGCTCTGTCGGGACACGGCCGCCGTCGAGACCGCCGCCGATGTGGTGCCCGGTCGCCAGGATGAAGGAGTCACCGCGGAGGGTGCGGTCGCCTGCCCGCACCGAGGTGATGCGTCCACGAGCCGACTCCACCGCCTGCACGTTCCCTTTGATCGACCCCAGGCCGATCGCCTGCTGAAGGCGCCACCCGTGTGGCGAAGGCGGGGACGAGAGCAGCTCGAACGAGTCCGTCGGGAGGTTGGCGAACCCGGGCGGATAGGCAGCCGTGGCGGCTCGGGCCTTGGCAAGCGCTGGAGCGCGCCGTCCATAGAGGTCCGTCAGCGCGGCTGACTGCGGGAGGTCGGGAATGGACACCTCTTCGGCGAAGGCCTGGATTCCGTGGAGCTCGGCGAGCGCCTGCGCCGTCGCGGCGGCGTCGTAGTCACCAACCTCGGCGATCCCGACCACCGCCACCCTGCGACCCATCAGCGACTGGAGCTCACCGGGCGCCACCGTGGCGGGAACGATGTTGGCTGGCCGCGCGAGCCCGTGGATGTCGGCATAAAGGCCCCGGCTGCGCCAGCCTCCCTCGACCTTCAAGCCGTCCTTTTCCAACGCCAGCAGCAGCGACTGGATCGCCTGGTCGAGCTCTGTCGCAAGACGCACCGAGTCGAGCCCCAGCCGGGTGATCGGATGGTGCGGCTGGGTCTTGAGGGTCGAGTCGAGGTCGTCGACGACCTCCATGGCTCCGGCATACAGGGCGGTGGCGCCCGGGGCCCGCGCCACCACGGTCACCTCCGCGCCTTCGCGGCGCGCGCCCAGGGCGGCGCAGTAGCCGGCGATCCCGCCTCCGATGACGACGACCCGGGTCAAGACTTCACGATGCGTCGCGTATCGGCCACGTCACGCTTCAACTGCCGGACGAGGTCGTCCGTCGTCGGGAACGCGATGTCCGGATGCAGGTAACGGATGAAGCGAAACTCGAGCCGCTGTTGGTAGAGGTCGCCTTCGAAATCGAGCAGAAACGCCTCGACGCGAAGCTGGGTGCCGCCGAACGTGGGCCGGTACCCAACCGACAGTGCCCCGATGAAATCGCCTTCCGGGGCCTTCACCCGGCCCGCGTAAGCTCCCAGCGCGGGCACGAGCTTGTTCGGCTCGATGGCGATGTTGGCGGTGGGGAAACCAAGCCTGCGGCCGACCCGATCCCCGGCTTCGACCGGGCCCGACATCGAGTACTCACGGCTGAGCAGGCGGTTCGCAGTCTCCATGTCACCCAGCGTGATCACCCGGCGTACGTCCGAGCTGTGCAGCGCCTTGCCGTCGATGAGCAGCGGTGGCACGACATCCACCGCATGCCCGTGGCGCCGAAGCCACTCGACGTTGCCCTGCCTCTCGCGGCCGAAAGCGAAGTCGAACCCGATGACCCACCGGCGCAGCTCCATCACCGCGGCAAGGCGGTCGACGAACTCCTGCGGCGACAGGGACGCCAGCGCGCGGTCGAATCGCAGCACGATCGCGTGCTCGATGCCATGCGACTCGATCAACGCCAGCTTCTCCTGCAGGGTGGTGATCGATTGCGGACAGTTGGCGGGGTCGAGCAGGCAGCGCGGATGCGGCTCGAATGTGATCAGCGCCGGCTGCGCCTCTTGTTCCGCGGCGGCGGCGGCGGTCTGGCGAATCACGTCGACATGCCCGAGGTGGACGCCGTCGAAGCTGCCGATGGTCAGGGCGACGGGGCCGATCGGGCTCGAGGGCAGCCCGAAATGAACTTTCAGGACAACACCTTTTCCGGCACGAAAGTGCGCCGGAGAGGATCAGCGTGGCCGAGCGCCACGAGGCGGCCGCCGGAGTCGTGGGCGCGGATGAGGCCCGGTCCGGGCTCCGGCAGCACGCGCACAGCGCGACCCTGGCGCACCATGGCCTCCTGCTCCACGTTGAGCCGCACCCGCTCCATTTCCGGCAGTATGACTTCGGCCGGGAGCAGCCGGCCGCGCACTTCCTCGACGCTCGTCTGCACTCCTACGGCCATCGCGGTGTCGACGGTCAAAGGGCCGTAAGCGGTGCGGACCAGGCGGCCCAGGTAGCCCCCCACGCCGAGCAGCCGGCCGAGGTCGCGCGCGATTGAGCGCAAGTATGTCCCGCTCCCACAGCTGATTTCCACGCGTGCCATCGCGCGCGGACCCGGCGCGTAGTCGAGCAAGCGGGCGTCATACACCTCGACCTCCCGCGCCGCCGGCTTCGGCTCCTCTCCCTCGCGCGCCAGCCGGTACGCGCGCTTCCCGTCGACCTTCACCGCCGAGAATGCGGGGGGCACCTGCAGGATGCGGCCGGTGAAGTGTGCCAGGGCCCGGGCGACCTCGTCCATCGTGAGCGCACTCGGATCCCCATGCGCGTGCGGCTCGGCCTCGGCGTCGTCGGTTGTCGTCGTGAAGCCGAGGTGGATGTCGGCGACATATGTCTTCGGGAGCTGGTGAGCGAAATCCGCCAGGCGCGTCGCGGATTCGAACAGGATCGGCAGGACTCCCGTGGCCAGCGGGTCCAGGGTGCCGGCATGGCCGACCCGATGCGCCCCGGTCAGGTGACGCAGCCGCCTCACGACCTGGAACGATGTCTCCCCCACCGCCTTGTCGACATTGAGGACGCCGGTCGGAAATGGGGATGGGCCCCGATCCCCGTCAGCGGTTCGGCGAGGCGGCACCGATCGCTTCCGTGGCGGCGCCAAGCACCAGCCGCACCGCCTCGTCCATGGGCCTTTCGATCTCGGCTCCGGCCGCGCGTATGTGGCCGCCACCGCCGAAGGTCGCGCACAGGGCGGCCGCGTCGACCGCGCCCCGGCTGCGCACGCTGATTTTCGTCAGCTCGCTCGACACCTCCTTGAAAAGGATGGCCAGCTCAAGCCCGGCGATGCTGTTGAGGGTGTCGATGATCCCCTCGGACTCGGCCATCACGGCGCCGGCCTCACGCAGCATCCGCCGCGTCACCTTGGCCCAGGCGAGCCTGCCCTCGAGCTCGATGCGCATCGTGGCCAGGGCAAGGCCGCTCAGCTTGAGCGTCGTCTCCGGCCGCATCTTGTAGACCTGCGTGGCGATCTGGCCCGCGTCCGCGCCGAGACGGGCCAGCCGCGCCGCATCCTCGAGCGCTCTCGGCGTGGTGTTCTCGTGGCGGAACCCTCCGGTGTCGGTCAGCAGCGCCACGTAGAGATTGCTCGCGATGGTAGGGGTGATGGGGTAACCGAGGTGGTCGAGCAGCTCCATGACCATCTGGCCGACGGCGGACGCGTCGGGATCGATCACGTTGATGTCACCGAAGCGCGAGTTCGACGGGTGGTGGTCGATGTTGACGATCGTCGCGTGGGAGGCGATCTGCTTCACGCTGCTGCCAGAACGCTCGAGGTTGCCGGAATCGAAGAAGAACACCAGCTCCGGGTCGGTGCCCGCCGGGGGCTCCACCTTGATCTCGTCAAACCCGGGCAGGAACGCATACATATCTGGCAGCGGCGGCGGTATGACCACCCACACGTGCTTGCCCGCCCGGCGGAGGGCCTCCGCGAACGCCAGGCTGCAGCCGAGGGTGTCACCGTCGGCGTCCTTGTGGCCGAAGATCAGGATCTCCTGGTTGGCCTCGATGAGCTCCTTGATCTCGTCGTAATGATGTTCTGACTTGCTCTTCGCGGTGGCTATCGCTCGTCCTCCTCTGACGCGGGGAGAACTTCCTTGAGCAGCTCAGATATGTGCACGCTGTACTCGATCGAGGGGTCCAGCTCGAAGCGCAGGTCCGGCGAGAACTTGAGGTTCTGCAGCCGGCGCCCGAGCTCGTGGCGGATGAGGCCTTTGGCGGAGTCGAGGCCATCGATCGACGCCTTCTTCTCATCGGGATCGCCGAGGACGCTCACGCGCACGCGGGCCTGGCGCAGGTCGGGCGACATGCGCACCGCCGTGATGCTCACGAAACCGATCCGCGGATCTTTCAGCTCGCGACGAATTATTGACATGATCTCCTCGCGCACCTGCTCTCCGACCTGATCGGCGCGGTAGCTCGTCATGGCGACCTCCGCAGTCAGTGCGTCCTGACTAGATTTCTTCCCGCTCGAGGCGGTACGTCTCCATCGTGTCACCAGGCAGGAAAGCCTCGAAGCCCTCGAGCCCGATACCGCATTCCTGTCCTGCCGGCATCTCCCGCACGTCCTCTTTGAAGTGCTTCAGCGAGCTGATGCGTCCTTCGTGCACGAGCTCCTTCCCCCGGTACAGCTTGACCCACCCGCCACGGGTGACCTTGCCCTCCACGACGCGGCTGCCCGCAATGATGCCCAACCGCGGGATCTTGATGGGGGTGATGACCTCCACCCTGCCCTCTCGGATCTGGCGGTATGTCGGCTCGCGCAGCCCCTTGGCCGCGCGCTCCACGTCCTCGGTGAGCTTGTAGATGACGTCGTAGTAGCGCACCTCGACCTTGGCTCGCTCCGCCGCGGCCTGCGCGGCGGGCGTGGGCTTGAGGTTGAAGCACACGATGATCGCGTTGGACACGCCGGCGAGCAGCAGGTCCGAATCGCTGACCGCGCCGACGCCCTGGCCGACGATCTTGATCGCGACCACGGGGTCTTCGATCTTCTGCAGCGCGGCGAGCAGCGCCTCCAGGGTCCCTTGCGCGTCGGCCTTGACGACCAGGCTGAGCTCCTTGACCTCGCCTTCCTTGGCGCGGCGAGCGAGCTCCTCCAGGGTGATGCGCGGGGCGACGTCCCTGGCGGCCTCGAGGGTCCGTCGCTCGGTCAGCTTGGTCAGCGCGATCTGGCGGGCGGCCTTCTCCGAGCCGACCACCTGGAAGATGTCGCCGGCTTGCGGGACCTCGCTCATACCGGAAACGACCACCGGCGTTGCGGGGGGCGCCTCGGTCACGCTCTCGCCGCGGTCGTCGGTCAGAGCGCGCACACGACCGTAGATGTGGCCGCACACGAAGTCGTCGCCCACGCGCAGCGTTCCCGCCTGCACGAGCACGGTCGCCACCGGCCCGCGCCCGCGCTCGAGGTGCGCGTCGACCACCGTGCCGATCGCGTGGCGGTCGGGGTTGGCCTTGAGCTCGAGGATGTCCGAGGACAGCACGATCGTGGTCAGCAGGTCATCGATGCCCTGCCCGGTCTTGGCGCTGAGGTGGACGCACTCGTACTCACCTCCGTAGTGGCGGGTGACGATGCCCTGGGCAGCGAGCTCCTGGTGCACCCGATCGACGTTGGCGTTGTCCTTGTCGATCTTGTTGATCGCGACGATGATCGGTACCTTCGCCGCGCGCGCATGGTGGATGGCCTCGATCGTCTGGGGCATCACGCCGTCGTCGGCGGCGACGACCAGCACGACCAGGTCCGTGACCTGGGCGCCTCTGGCGCGCATGGCCGTGAACGCCTCATGGCCGGGGGTGTCGATGAACACCACGTCGTGTCCATCGGCGGTCTGGATCTTGTAGGCGCCTATGCGCTGCGTGATACCTCCGGCCTCCCCGGCGGCGACCCGCGTCTTGCGGATCGCGTCGAGGATCGAGGTCTTGCCGTGGTCGACGTGGCCGAGGACGGTGACGATGGGCGGTCGCTGGACGAGCTTGCTCGGGTCTTCGTTGGCGAGAGAGAACAGCTCCTCGCGCGAGGTCGTGACCACGTCGCCGGCGCGCTCGGCGGACTCTACGGCGACGACGTCCTCGCTCGAAACCGGCTCCACAGTGAAGCCGAACTCGTCCGCCACGATCTCGGCGGTGGAGAAATCGATGACCTGGTTGATGTTCGCCAGGATCTTGGACGCCATGAGCTTCTTGATGACCTCGACCGGGCTCACGCCGAGCTTGTCGGCCAGGTCCTTCACCGACAGGGTCGGCGGCAGCATGGCCTTGCGCTCGCCGTTGGCCTCGATCTTGACCGCGACCGAGGAGGGCTTGAAGGCCGAGCGGGCAGCCTCGATCGCCCCCGGCGCCAATGGCGCGGCGGCATTCTTGAGGGGCATCCGCCGTTGCTGGAGAAAGTTCACCAGCTCTTTCTGGCTGATCCCAAGTTCGCGTGCGAGTTCGTGTGCCTTCATGCCCGAACGTATGATTATGCCGCCCAGGGCGAATTCGAAACTTCGGGCGGTTCTGCTACGAGGCCAACTCCGCCCAAAGTTCGGCGCCGACGGTGGTCTTCAGCGCCCTCTCCAGTGCCTTCTTCTTGCGCGCCATCTCCAGGCATGAAGCGTCGCGGTGAAGGTAAGCGCCCCGCCCCGGCGCGCGCCCTGTGGGGTCCAGTGCCGCCCCCCCGCCCGCATCCCTGACCACCCGCACGAGGGTCCTCTTGCCCGCCTCCTGCCGGCAGGCGACGCAGGTGCGAACGGGCTCACGCCTCTTGATCGGCATTGCCTGGCACGTCGCCCTCGTCGGCTTTGATGTCGATGCGGTAACCGGTGAGCTTGGCCGCCAGGCGGGCGTTCTGGCCGTCGCGCCCGATGGCAAGCGAGAGCTGTGATCGTGGGACGAGCACGGTGGCGGTGCGCGAGCCCCGGTCGATGGCCACCGACGTCGGCTTGGCCGGGCCAAGGGCGGCGGCCACGAACGCTTCTGGGTCGTCAGACCACGGCACGATGTCCACGTGCTCGCTCGCGAGCTCGCTGAGGATCGCCCGGTGGCGGACACCCTTGGGCCCTACGCAGGCCCCGACCGGATCGAGGCCCGGCTCATCGGCCGAGACCGCGACCTTCGTCCTCAGCCCAGGCTCGCGCGCGATGGACCGAACCTGGACGGTGCCGGCCTTGATCTCAGGCACTTCCGCCTCCAGCAGGCGGTGGACGAACATGCGCGCCGCGCGGGATACGCGGACCTGCGCCTGGCGCGGATTGCGCTCCGTGTCGAGGATGACCACCAGCACCGGCCGGCCCGGATGGAGCACCTCCCCCGGGATCTGCTCTTCCGCTGGCATGACGCCCTCGGCACGACCGAGGTCCACATATACGGTGCCCCCCTCAGAGCGATCGACGACGCCGCTGGCGAGCTCACCTCGATGCTCGGCGACGTCGCGCAGCACTTTGTCGCGCTCCAGGTCGTGAATGTGCCGGAGCACCGCGTGCTTGGCCGTCTGCGCCGCCATGCGCTTGAAGTCTTCGGACGGCAGGATCCGGACCGCCTCGGTGCCGTCCGGGCGAACCACGCGACTCGTGACCTCCAGCGCTCCAGTCTGCGTGTCGAGCTTCACGCGAACGTCCCCTGGTGGATTGAATGCGCGCACGTAGGCGGCCGCGAGCGCGGACTCCACGGTGTGGAGCATCTCCTCGAATGGGATGCCGACCTCCGCGCAGAGCGCCGTCAGCGCGTCTGCGAGGCTCTCCGTCGACGCCTCAGATTGAGACCGCGAGCCTGCCCGCGACAACGTCATCCCATGCAATGTGAACGATGACCGGAGCCCTGCCTCGCACGCCCGGCGCGGATACCGCGATGCCCGCGGCGTCGACCGCTGCCAGCTGGCCTTCGATCACCGTTTCGGTCGGACCGCTCCTGTAGCGGATGTTCACGCGCTTGCCGTTGAACCTTTCGTAGTCGGCGTGGCTCCGCAGCGGTCGCTCGGCGCCCGGCGAAGAAACCTCCAGGTCGTACGGTCCATCGATGAGGTGCGAATGATCGAGCAGCGGTCCCGCAACGCGGCTCACACGCTCGCAATCCTCGATGCTGATCGGCTCGCTGCGGTCGATCGAAACGCGCAGCGTCCGTCCTGACTGGCCCGACTGCTCGAGCGCGTACAGCTCGTAGCCCATGTGATTGATGGTGGGCTCGAGAAGCTCCTTTATCGACGGTATGGGCCATGTCGGCATGTTCGGGTTCTTGGATCACATTACCAGCCTCCACCTTCGGCGAGCTTGCTCGCACATTTTCTGGATCTTTACCTTTCCGGTCCGAAATCGCGGTGGTCGGGTTCGGATTTCGGACCGAAGCCGCTGAAGCGCCCGGGACCGGCTCGCCCGGTCCCGGCTACGGTGCAGAGGCTCCAAGACGTGTCGTGGACCGGTGGCTTCCGCAGAAAGCACGCAGCGCTTCGCCGGCGCTTTACCGCAGCGGTTGGAGTCTCCGCCAGACCACCAGGAGGGGAGCGGCGTTGAAGATCGAGCTGTACGTGCCCGAGACGATGCCGATGAGCAGGGCGAGGGCAAATCCTTTGAGGGTGTCGCCGCCGGAGACGAGGATCGCCACCAGGACGAGGACGACGGTGAAGCTCGTGATGATCGACCTCACGGCCGTCTGCATGATGCTGAGGTTCACGACCTGCTCGAACGACAGCCTCTGGCTGACGCGACTGTTCTCACGGATCCGGTCGAAGACAACGATCGTGTCGTGGACCGAGAAGCCGACCACTGTGAGCACGGCGGTCACGAAGAGGCTGTCGATCTCGCCGATCTTGAGGTCGAGTCCCTTGCCAAGGATCGCAAAGACGCCGGTGAGCAGGAATACGTCGTGAAGAAGAGCGGCAAGGGCTGAGCCGCCGAACTGAAAACCGGCCCGCCATCCTCCGGGCACGTTGCGGAACCAGAACGTCAGCAGGACGAGGATGGCAATCGCGGCGATGACGACAGCCAGGAGCGCAAGCCGAATCGTCTCGCCGGCGATGACGCCCCCGACCTCCAGGACCTGCTGGAGGTCATAGGCGCCGAGCTTGGTACGAAGGTCGTCCTCGAAACCCTTTTGCTGCGCGGGGCTGAGCGGAAGGGTGCGGATGATGTAGCCGCCATTGCCCGTGGAGATGACCGAGCCGCCGGCGTTCTCACTGGCCACGGCGCTCTCCACCTGTGCCTGGGTCGGCTTGCTCGTGAAGTTGACCGTGAACTCGGTGCCACCGGCGAAGTCGATCCCGAGCTTGAATCCGCTGTGGACCATGAAGAAGATGCCGGGAATGATGATCAGGAGCGAAAAGAAGAAGTACCAGTTGCGATGGCCGACAAAGTCGATCTTCCGCACGCGCCGCGGAGCCGGCGGCGCTTCTTGCACGACCGCCGACTCGATGAGCGCATCGTGTGCGGCGGCGCCGGGCTGCTCCTCTTCCTCCTCTTCCTCTTCTTCGTCCTCGTCCTCAGGCGCCTCTGTGCCCAGGCCCGCCGCCTTGTCCTCAGGCTGATCGGACACGATCGACCCCCATCAGGGCCGGGCGCCGGAAGCGGCTACCCGCCATGACGATCGCCAGCAAGTTGTGAGTTACGACGATCGAGGAGATGAGGCTGGCGAAGACACCAATGCCGAGCGTGACCGCGAATCCCTTCACCTGCCCGGGCCCGACGAAGCCGAGAATGACGCACGTGATGATGGTCGACATGTTCGAGTTGGAGATGGCAGGCCACGCCCGCCGCACCGCAGCGTCGACCGCGGCGGGAATCGTCCTCCCTGCTCGCACCTCCTCTTTGAAGCGCTCGAAAATCAGGACGTTCGCGTCGACAGCCATGCCCACCGACAGGATGAAGCCTGTGATGCCGGCCAAAGTCAGCGTGACCGGGACGACCTTGAATGTCGCGAATACCGCGCCGGCGTAGAAGAGCAGGGCAAGACTCGCGAGGAAGCCCGGGACGCGGTAGTAGACGATCATGAAGATGACGACGATCGACAGCCCGAGGAGGCCGGCCGCGATGCTCAGCTTTACCGACTGGGCGCCCAGGGTGGAGCCCACCTGCTGCACGCTGAGCACCTGCAGGTCGACCGGCAGCGAGCCTGCGTTGATGCCGGTGGCGAGGTTGTTGGCCGCCTCCTGGGTGAAGCCGTTCCCGCCGCCGTTGATCACCGCGTTGCCGCCGTCGATCTCCTGCAGGGTGACCGCGTCGACCAGCAGCTTGGCGCACACCGTCGTGGGCGAGGCGGTCGCAAGACAACCCGTGTCGTAGGTCTGGGAGACCTTCGCCACGTAAGCCGGGTCCTCCCAGTTGTCGATGTCGTGCTGGGTGACGTCGAGCCAGATGGTCAAGTGTCGCCCCGCGCAGTTGGCGGCGGCCGAGCTGTTGGGATCACCCGGGCACGCGGCGACATTGGCTCGGGTCAAGTTTGCGAACGTGTCCGCCCCGTGCGAGGTGAACTGAATATTGACCACCCAGCCGATGCCGTTCTGGTCGATGGCGGCGGTCGCGCTCGCGATGTCGTCACCGGTGAGCCCCGCGAACGCAGGTTTGTATCCGGGCTCGGGGCCACCGGTCACCTTGCTGTCGGGGACCCATTTCGTGTACACGAGCCTGTTGACCGCGCCGATCACCTTCTGGGCCTGGTCGGCGGTCACGCCGGCGAGGTCGACTGTGATGCGATCGTTGTTCGAGCCCCCGCCGCGGATCTCCGGCTCGCTGACCCCAAGGGAGTTGACCCGCTTGGAGATCACGGTGATCGTCCGCTGCTGCACGTCCGCGCGCGATTGGCCGGCTGGGAAGTTGGTGAGCTGATAGTCGATGTGAGTGCCGCCGGCGAGGTCGAGTCCCTTGTGGAAATAGAGCTGCCAGCCACCGAAGTTTGGCGGCAGCCCCTGGACGTTGCCGGTCAGAGGGTAATGGTTCGCGATGCGATAGATGTAGCCGGCCCCATCCACGAACAATGAGAACGCGAGGATGCCCACGATGAGCAGCCGAACTGGCCAGCTGAGGACTAACTGCACAGCCGAAACAGTCTAGAGATGTACGGCTACCGTTGTCGGAAGAGGACGTTCAGGACCACGGTGAGCACGACCGAGAGGATGATGCTCGTCGCAATCGGCACGTAGACGGTCACGCTCCCGCTCCTGAAAGTCAGGTCGCCGGGCAGGTGGAACCGCCCGAAGAGCATCAGCGCCCCGCCGACCACGATCATCAGCACCCCAACCACCAGCAGCAGCCGGCCGGCTTCTGCCATGGCTCCCAGTGTGCGCCTCAGAGGAGGCGAGGTTGGTGTGGACCTGCCTCCGGCAGCGCGATGCCCAGGTGACGGTAGGCGAGCTCGGTGGCGACCCTTCCCCTCGCTGTTCGCGCAAGAAAGCCGATCTGGATGAGATACGGCTCGTGCACGTCCTCGATGGTCTCGGGTTCCTCGGACAGCGAGGTGGCGATGGTGTCGAGGCCGACCGGCCCGCCCCTGAACTTCGTGATCAGGGTTTCGAGCAGCTGCCGGTCGAGAGGCTCCAGCCCGATCGCGTCGATGTCGAGCATCGCGAGCGCCATCTTCGTCGTGTCAACCGTCGCGCGCCCGTCGCCTCGCACCTGGGCGTAGTCGCGAACACGGCGCAGAAGCCGGTTGGCGATCCGCGGCGTGCCCCGCGCCCGCCGCGCGATTTCCGCCACGGCGTCGTCGTGGACCTCGATGTCGAGGATGCGCGCGGAACGCCGCACGATGCTCTCGAGCTCGGCCTTGCTGTAGAAGTCAAGCCTGTACACGGCTCCGAACCGGTCGCGCAGCGGCCCGCTCAACAAGCCCTGGCGTGTCGTGGCTCCGACACACGTGAAATGCGGCAGGGGCAGGGTCGCGGCGCTCGCCCCCACCCCCTTGCCGAGCACGGCGTCGAACCGAAAGTCCTCCAGCGCGGGATACAGCGACTCCTCGACCACGCTGTTCAGTCGATGGATCTCGTCGATGAAGAAGACGTCGCGCGTCGTGAGGTTGAGCAGGATCGATCCGAGAGCCCCCTGGTGGTCGATTGCCGGCCCCGACGACACCTTGATGGCGACCCCCAGCTCGTTGGCGATGATGTGCGCGAGTGTGGTTTTCCCGAGGCCAGGTGGCCCGCACAGCAGCACGTGCTCGACCGGCTCGCCCCGCCGGCGCGCCGCCTCGAGAAGGATGCCGAGGTTCTCCCGGACCTGGCGCTGGCCGACGTACTCCGACAGCATGCGCGGCCGCAGCGTGAGATCGAACTGCTCGTCGTCGGTGCGGGCATCGAGCACCGCGTCTTTATCCGTCATTTGCGACCCAGTGCTTTGAGCGCGGTGGCCAGCGCCTCCTGCGTCGGCGGCGACGATTTCCAGTCCACGGCATCGAGCCCGACCCGCGCCTCCTGCGGCGAGAAGCCGAGGTTGCGCAGCGCCGACTCGACCGCCTTTGGCACCGCGCCGTCGCCGGCAAGCGCGGCGGCCCGCGGGACGGCCTCGAGCACCCCCGCGGCATCCAGCTTCGGTTTCAGCTCGATGATCACTTTGGCGGCCGTGCGGGGCCCGACCCCGCTCGCGCGGCGTATCGGCGCTGCATCCTCGCTCACTATCGCTCGCTTCAGCACCTCGAGGCTCGCGGCGCTGAGGATGTTCAGGCCGACCTTGGGCCCGACGCCGTCGACCTGGATCAGCATCTCGAAGAGGTCGAGCTCCTCCACAGAGGCAAAGCCGTACAGGTTGAGCTGGTCCTCGCGCACGTGGGTGTGGATGTCGAGGTCGACCTCGCCGCCCGGAGCAGGGACCTTCTGTCTCGTCACCGAGCTCACGCTCACCATGTAGCCGACGCCACCGACATCGACGACGACGAAATCGGGTCCCGAACGCCTGACCTTACCGCTCAGGTGCGCGATCACCTTGCGGCTGCTCTCGAGAACTGACGACTGCGAGCGTGACAAACGGCGATGGCGATGGCGTCGAGCGCGTGGACGTCGAGCTTGCCTTCGGGGAGCCTGACCTGCGCGGCCAGCATGCGCGCGATCTGCTCCTTGTCCGCCTTCCCGTAGCCCGTGAGCACGATCTTCACCTGCGCGGGCTTGTACTCGAACACCGGTATGCCGCACTCCTCGAGCACGGCCAGGATCGCCCCTCGCGCCTGCGCGACGCCGATGGCGCTGGTCGCGTTGCGGCCCATGAACAGCTCTTCAAGCGAAGCCTCGCCAGGTCGGTTCTCCGCCAGCAGCTCGCGAAGGTGGTGCGTGATCTTGAGCAGCCGCGCGCCGTCGGGCCCAGGAGGGGTGACCAACGTGCTCGAAGAAAGTACGGTGCCGGGTCCCGACAGCAACGCAAAACCGGTTCCGGCCAACCCGGGATCGATTCCTAATATCAGTCCGTTCGCGCTGCCCGGCATGTATCCATCAGGTTCTACACCTGTGCTGAGACGCGTTCAAGGACGTTGGTGGGAATATCGAAATTCGCGTAGACCTGCTGGACGTCGTCGTCCTCCTCGAGTGACTCCATCAACCTCAGCACTCCGGCGGCTTTGTCTTCACCGACCGGAACCGTCTGCTTTGGCTGCATCGTGATCTCGGCGTTTTCAACGGTGACCCCAAGCGCCTCGAGGGCCGCCTTCACCTTCTCGAAGGCCGATGGGGGCGTGGTGACCTCGACCGACTTGCCGTCCACCTGCACATCGTCGGCGCCCGCCTCGATTGCCGCGAGCCCGACCTCATCGGGGTCATTCTTGCCCGCGCTCACGGTGATGACGCCTTTGCGCGCGAACATCCAGCCGACGGAGTTCGTCTCACCGAGGTTGCCGCCGAACTTCGAGAACCGGTGCCTGATGGACGCGGAGGTCCGGTTGCGGTTGTCGGTGAAGGCGTCGACCATCACGGCCACCCCGGCGGGCCCGTAGCCCTCGTAGCGAACCTCCTCCAGCTTCTCGCCCGCAAGCTCGCCGGTGCCGCGCTTGATGGCGTTCTGGATGCGGTCGGTGGGCATGTTGATCTCGCGGGCCTTCTGCATCGCGAGACGCAGTCGGAAGTTGCCCTCGGGGTTGCCTCCCCCTTCTTTGGCCGCGATCGTGATCTCGCGGCTGGCGCGGGTGAATGCCTGTCCGCGCTTGGCGTCGACGATGGCCTTCTTGTGCTTGATGCCGGCCCATTTCGAATGGCCAGACACTTATTGGAGCCCTCCGAACATTCTTTCGACGATTCTATCGCACGCGAATTCGAACGAAATTTCTTTTCCCTGCCTGCAGCACATCGCCGTCATGGAGCCTGGTCTCAGGCGACGTGGGCTGGGTGTTCACGCGGACGCCGCCCTGGTCGATGAGACGGCGAGCATCGCCGCGGCTCTTTGCGAACCCGACCTCGACCAGGGTCGCGACCAGATCGTCGGCGTTCGACACCGCGCGCTCCTGGATGCGTTCAGGAAGGTCATGCTGGCGGAACTTGCGGTCGAAGTCAGCCTCGGCCCGCGCCGCCGCGTCCTCGCCATGCAACCGCTCCACGAGCCGCCGCGCCAGCGCCGCCTTGGCGTCGCGTGGCTTCATCGCCAGCACCTGCTCCACCTCCGGACCGGTCAACCCTGAGACGAGGCGGAGGTACTTCTCGGTCAGGCGATCGGGGATCGACATCGTCTTGCCGTAGATCTCCTCCGGCGCCTCGGTCAAACCGATGTAGTTGCCGAGCGACTTGCTCATCTTTGCCGAGCCGTCTATGCCTTCGAGCAGCGGGAACACGGCGATGTCCTGCGGCTCCTGGCCGTAAGCCTTCTGGATCTCGCGCCCGAACAGCAGGTTGAAGAGCTGGTCGGTGCCGCCGATCTCCACGTCCGCCTTGACGGCAACCGAGTCGTAGGCCTGGTTGAACGGGTAGAGAATCTCGTGGGCACCGATTGGTGTTCCGGCTTTGACGCGGTCGGAAAAGTCTTCTCGCTGGAGGATCTGCTGGAGGGTCGCCCTGGACATCAACCGAAGGACGGCGGCGGCGTTCATCGCCGCGAGCCATTCCGAGTTGTATCGGACCTCGATTCGCGAGCGGTCCAGCACCATGTCGATCTGTTCGAAGTACGTCTCCGCATTGGAAGCCGCCTGCGCGGGTGTGAGTACCGGCCGCGTCTCGGAGCGGCCGCTGGGGTCACCGATCAGCGCGGTGTAGTCGCCGATGATGAGCACCAGCGTGTGACCGTCGTCCTGAAATGCCCGCAGCGCATCGAGCACGACGAGATGGCCCACGTGCAGGTCCGGCGCGGTCGGGTCGAGGCCGAGCTTCACCCGCAGCAACTCGCCGCGCTCCAGTCGAGTGCGCAGATGGTCTTCGACGTGTATCTCGACCGCCCGCTCGCGCAGGCGCCCGAAAAACTCCCGGCTCATGAGCTCAGGGGTTGACGGGGCCGGGGCCGAAATAGATCTGGGGGTCGGCCGGCAGCACGGGCTGGAAGATCGGGACGATGAGCCGCTGGAGCCCGTTCGAAAGCGGCACGGCGATCTTCGAGTTGTTGACGGCGTCGCGGATGCTTTGCTGCATCGAGTCCAGCGTCGATCCTCCGATCGGGTTGCCGGCCGCCTTCAACTCATAGGTGACCAGGACGGACAGCAGGAGTGCCGTGATCAAACCAACGACAAGTCCGGAGACGCGGTTGAACACGATCGCCTGGACCTGGATCTGGCCGCTGGCCAGCTGGGCGGCAACCTCGACCACGATCAGCACCGCGAACACGATCCCGAAGAAACCGTAGATGCGAGCATCAGGGGTGGCGTAGCTCGAAGACTGCTGCAGGATGCCACCAGCCTGCAGGCCCATGTTGGTGCCGGCGACGAACGCGATGTAGAGGGCGACCAGTCCGATGAGCCGCCGCAGCACGCCGCCGTAGAAACCGACGACGGCGTAGAGGATGATGAGGACGACCGGGATCGCGTCGACCCAGGTCATTTAACGGGGCCCACGCAAATTCCCGGCAATGGCTGCCGCATTTGTGGGGTTCTCACGCGCGAAACCTGGCGCTGTGCTTCTTCTCCAGTGCGAGCTTGATCTCCGCCATCACGTCGTCCACTTCGGCGTCCGTCAGGGTGCGCTCGGGGCTGCGGAAAGTCAAGGCGAAGGCGACGCTCTTGTGGCCCTCCGCAACCTGCGCCCCCCGGTACTCGTCGAACGGCCGTGCGCTCTCCAGGAATTCGCCTCCGGCCTCTTTGATCGCGGCCAGCAGCGCGCCGGCGGCAATGTGCTCCTCGACGACGACGGCAAGGTCGCGCTCGACGGCCGGGAAGCGGGGCAGCGGCTGTGCGCGCTGCACCTCTGCTGCTTCCAGGATGGGCTCGAGGTCGATCTCCATCGCCACCAGGCGGCCATCCAGGTTCGCGCCCCGGATCACGCTCGGATGCAATTCACCGACGTATCCCAGCTGGCGCGCATCGAGGAAGACGGCCGCACAGCGGCCGGGATGAAACAGCTCCGCCGACGCGCGCTGGTACGTGCATGCCGGCGCGTCCAGCTCGCGCACGCAGGCGTCCAGGACCGACTTCATTGCATAGAAGGCGTCGCGGCCGGACTCCGCGGTGGTCCCCGCGCCGGCGACCACGCCCAGCCTCTGCGGCTCCTCGGGTTGCTCGGTGGTTTTGTCGCCGACGCGCGCGAGGAACGCGGCCGCGATCTCGTACACCCTGACGTCGCTGCCGCCTCGATCGCGGTTGACCGCGACCACGTTGACGAGCGACGGCAGGAGCGAGGTCCTCAGCGTGTCCATGTCGTCGCTCAGGGCGTTCGACACGCGCAGCGCGCGCGCCCCCACTCGAAGCTGGTCGAGCAAGCGCCCTGACACGAGCGCGGGATTCCACGTCTCGGTGAACCCGGCCCCAGCGAGCACCTGCCGCGCGGCATCCAGGCGGCGCCCCATGCTGGGCACGGCCGGCGTCCATGTGTCGTGCTGGCGCCCGGGCAGGGTCGGTGGGACGCGGTCGTATCCCCAGACCCGGCCCACCTCTTCGATGAGGTCCTCCGGGATGCTGACGTCGAGCCGGAAGACCGGGGGCAGCACATCCCATTCCCCGTCGCCTACGAGCCTGACGTGGAAGCCGAGCATGACGAGGATGCCCTCCGATTCGGCCGGCGGCACCTCGATTCCGAGGACCTCGTCCACCAGCCACGGCTTGAACCTGATCCGCACAGGCTCCTGCGGGCGGGGATAGACATCGGCCCACTCGCGGTGGACGGCGCCTCCGGCGAGCTCCGCGATCAATGAGGCAGCTCTCCTGGCGCCTGCCAGCGCCAGCTCCGCCGGCAGCCCCTTCTCGAAGCGCGCCGAGGCTTCGGTCCGCAATCCGAAGGCGCGCGCCGTCTTGCGCACGCTCGGAGCGTTGAACGTCGCGGACTCGAGGAGGACGTCGGTCGTCGCATCGGTGACGGCCGTCTCCTCGCCGCCGATCACGCCCGCGATCGCGACCGGCTTGTCGGCGTCCGCGATCACGAGCATCTCAGGAGCCAGCTCGCGCTCCACGCCATCGAGGCACAGCAGCTTCTCGCCGGCGCGGGCGCGCCGCACGTGGACCTCGCCACCGGCAAGCTTGGCGAGATCGAACGCGTGCAGCGGCTGCGCGTACTCGAGCAGGACGTAGTTCGTGATGTCGACGATGTTGTTGATGGGGCGCACGCCGCACGCACGAAGGCGGCGCTGCACCCACTGTGGGCTGGACCCGACCTTGACGCCGGTGATGACGCCTCCGATGTAGCGGCTGCACAGGTCGGGGTCGTCGATCGCAACCCTGACCATGTCGCGGCCTGCGGGATCGGCCTTGCCTGTGAACGCAGGCATGAAGTCGACCTTCATGGGCCGGTTGAGGCCGGCCCCCAGCTCGCGCGCCACGCCCATGTGGCCCAAGCAGTCCGGGCGGTTGGAGGTGACCTCGGCGTCCATGATCGCCTGGCTTGGTATGACGGAGGTCAGTGGGTCGCCGGGTTTGCCGCTCTCGAGGATGAGGATTCCGGAGTGGTCGTCACCCAGCAGCAGCTCCTCAGCCGAGCACAGCATCCCCTTCGCGCTGAAGCCGGCGATGTTGAGGTCCTTGACGAGTTTTCCGTTCGGCACGGTCGTGCCGGGAAGCGCCACCGGCACCAGCGAGCCCGGCACCGCGTTGGGAGCGCCGGCGATGATCTGCTCGGTGCGATCGCCGAGATCGACCTGGTGGATCCACAGCGGGCTGCGCGACTTCGGATGCGGCTTCTGCTCGATGACCCTGCCCACGACGATCTCCGACAGGTCGGCGACGGTCAGGGCCTCGACCTCGATGCCCAGGCGCGTGAGCACCTCCGCGGCCTCCTTCGGCGTGACGCCGTCGATGTCCGCGAAATCGCCGAGCCATTCGTACGAGATCTTCATCAGAACTGCTCGAGAAAACGCAGATCTGATTCGTAGAACAGCCGGATGTCGTCGACGTCGTGCTTCAGCATCGCCATACGCTCGATCCCGAACCCCCACGCATAGCCGTTCCACATCTCGGGATCGATGCCGCCGTTGCGCAGGACCTGGGGATGGACCATCCCGCATCCGCCGACCTCGAGCCAGCCTTTGTACCGGCAGCTCTTGCAGCCTGCCCCGCCACAGATGCCGCACGAAACGTCGAACTCGAAGCTCGGCTCCGTGAATGGGAAGTAGCTCGGGCGCACTCGCACCTTGCGCTCCTCGCCGTACAGCGACTGGATCATGTACAGCAGCGTCCCCTTCATGTCACCGACGGTGAGGGCCTTGTCCACGGCCAACCCTTCGACCTGGCTGAAGTACGGCAGTCGCGTGGCCTCGGGCGGGTCGCGGCGGTAACACCGGCCCGGCGTGATGATGAAGATGGGCGGCTCCTTGATGCGCTGCATGGCCCGGATCTGCACCGGCGACGTGTGCGCCCTCAGGAGCAGGTCGGGCGTGAAATAGAAGGAGTCCCAGTTCTCGCGCGCCGGATGTTCGGGCGGGATGTTGAGGGCCTCGAAGTTGTACCACTCGGTCTCGACCTCCGGGCCGAGCTCGACCTGGTAGCCGAGCGACTCGAGCACCGTCTCGATCTGGCGCTGCACCTGCGTGAGCACGTGGATGTGACCGCGACCAAGAGCCGGGCCGGGAAACGTGATGTCGATCGCCTCGGTTTCGGCGATGTCCGCCAGCCGCGCATCCTCGAGCTCGAGACGCTTCGCCGCGAGCGCGGCTTCGATGGCCCTCTTGGCTTCGTTGGCCGCCAGGCCGAGGGCGGCGCGCTCCGCGGGCGCCAGCTTGCCGATACCGGACAGCAGCACGCTGATGCGGCCGTTCTTGCGACCGAGATGGTCGACCTCGATCGCGGCGAGCTCGTTTTCGGTCCGTGCGCCGGCGATGGAGGCGAGTGCCTCGCTCGTCAGCTCTCGAGGGTCGCTCATGCCGCTTTTCTCCGCCTGATCTCGAAAAGGAGCACCGCCGCCGCCGCGGCGACGTTGAGCGATTCGACTCCCCCGCTCAGAGGCATGGTGACGGTTCTCAGGTCGGCCCGAGACAGCCCGTGCGCTTCGCTGCCGAGGACGATCATGCCCGCATTCTCTATCGGCGCCTTGGCGAGCGTCATTCCGCCAGCCGCGGCGGCGCCGTAGCCGTCGAGCCCGTCGAGGTCTTCCCACGTCGCGGGCGCGACCACCAACCGGAAGACATTCCCGGCCGAGGCACGGACCGCCTTGGCGCCGTACGGATCGGCTGTGCCCTCGAGGACAACGAGCGCAGGCGCCCCCGCGGCAGCCGCCGAACGGCAGATGGCGCCGACGTTGGCAGGGTCCTGGACGCGATCGAGAACTACCAGCGGCCAGCGGTTGCGACGCGCCGCGGCGACCGCCTCGGCCGCCGGCGGCTCATCGATGCGGGCGATGGCGACCACGCCCTGTGGAGTGACCGTCTGGCTCACCCCGAGGAAGATGTGCCGCGACATCGTCACGCGGCGGATGGCGGGGGCATCGAACTCGTCGCCCTCGCGTACGGCGAGCACGTCGAGCTCCACGCCGGCTGCAGCCGCCTCGGCGACCACGCGTGGACCCTCCAGGAGGGCGAAGCCTGGCTGGCGCCGGGTCGCGAGACGTCGCATGCGGCGGACGACCTCGTTGTCCGGGCTGACTATGAGCTGGTCAGAGGCTTTTCTTGGCAACCTCCACCAGCCGAGCAAAGGAACCGCTGTCGCGCACGGCCAGGTCAGCCAGCACCTTGCGGTCGATCTCCACTCCGGCCTGGCGAAGGCCGTGCATCAGCTTGCTGTAGGGCAGGCCCGACTGCCTCGAGGCTGCGTTGATGCGAGCGATCCAGAGCTGCCGCATCTCGCGCTTGCGGCGGCGCCGGTCGCGGAACGCGTAGGCGAGGGCGTGAAGCACCGCCTCGTTGGCGGGTCGGAACAGCAGCTTCTTCGAAAGCCGGAAGCCCTTGGCGCGATCGAGGATCGCCTTGTGGCGGCGATGCGCGGGGACGCCGCGCTTGATTCGTGCCATGTCTAGATACCGAGAGCCCGGCGCACTTCTTTACGGTCGGCCTTGGCCACTGGCTGCTCGTTTTCGTAGATGCGCTTGCGCTTCTTCGACTTGTGCTCGAGCAGGTGGCTCTTCCAGGCGCTCGACCGCATGAGCTTGCCCGTCTTGGTGACGCGGATCCTCTTCGCGAAGCCCTTTCGGGTCTTGAGCTTAGGCACTGGCGGTCTCCTTGCCGGCGCTCGTCGCGGCGCCCTGCCGGGAGGGCGCGAGGATCATGAACAGGTTCTTGCCCTCGAGGAGCGGCTGTCGCTCGACGACCGCGAACGGGCGCGCGTCGTCGGCCACCCGGTCGAGGATTCTCCTCCCGATGTCCTGGTGCACCATCTCGCGGCCTCGAAACATGATCGTCACCTTCACCTTCTCGCCTGCTTCGAGGAACTGCTTCAAACCCTTGAACTTGGTCTGGAAATCATGTTCCGCCACCTTCGGGCGGAGCTTCATCTCCTTCAGCTTGATGACGTTCTGCTTGCGCCGCTGGTCCTTCTCGCGCTTGATGGTCTCGAACTTGAATCGTCCGTAGTCCATGAGCCGGCACACAGGCGGGTTCGCTTGAGGCGCCACCTCGACGAGGTCGAGTCCCTTCTCGCTGGCGATACGCAGGGCGGCGTCCAGGGACAACACCCCGAGCTGGTTGTTCTGGTCGTCGATCAGCCGCACTTCAGAGCTGCGGATCTGATCGTTGATCCTTAGCTCCTTAAACGCGATGAGACGGTACCTCGGCCAAATTCAGTGTTCTTAGTATTCCTCCAACCACATAAAACAAAACGGACAGCAGGTGCCGTCCGTCGTCACCGTACCCCTTCGAGCGTTGCTCTGGGGGTGAGGGCCGGTCCCTGCTTCAGATGCAGGA
>WNGK01000242.1_pt1 | contig 53948 bp, 53 predicted proteins | sample 5400601 | NCBI WGS metagenome assembly WNGK01 (sample SAMN13153376, study PRJNA577476) | soil metagenome | isolation source: 60 cm soil or saprolite under Garry oak tree replicate 1 | place: USA:California | collected 2016-06-15 | reverse complement strand
TCGTCGCAGAAGAACCCGTGTCCCGCCCCGGCATACACCTTGACCTCGAACGTCTTCTTGAGCCGCCTGAGCGTGTCTTCCAGCCGGCGCACCTGGTCCATAGGGATCATGCGATCAGCCTCGCCGAAAAGGCAGAGCACAGGACACTGGATGCGTGCGGCGTCGTGGAGGGGAGCGGTCGGAGTGTCGGCGGCGATGCCGCCGCCATAGAAGGCAATGGCGACCTTGACGGCGGCGGGATGCCGACACGCCGTGAGGAAGGCGATACGTCCGCCCACACAGAAGCCCATGATCCCGATCCGGTCGCCGCGCACCTCCGCGAGGGACTTGAGGTGCTGGATGACCACGCCCATCTCGGCCATGAGAGCGGCATCGTCCAATCGCTGGATATAGCCCATGGCGCGAGACACGTCCTCGTAGGCCACGATGGGGCTGCCGAAGCGGTAGAAGAAATCGGGCGCGATCGTCACGTAGCCCTCGCGGGCGACCCGCTCCGCCACGGCCTTGATATGCGCGTTGAGCCCGAAGGCCTCCATCACCACGATGACGGCCGGATAGGGGCCGCCGGTCGCGGGCCGGCAGACATAGGCGGGCATGAGACCGTCGGCGGTGGGCAGCGAGTCCGTGTCTGTCCTGATGTCCATGGCCTCCCCCGCTACACGGTCAGGAGCTTGAGCAGATCCGACGTCAGATCGTAGAGCTGGGCGCAGCCGGCGGGGCCGCCGACAAGCGCCTGGATGCGCTTCCGGAGTCCCGCGTCCACCGTCTCCCCTCTGAGCGAGGCAATCTTGCCCTGGGGCTCGGTGCACAGGCCCTGATACGGGAGCCGTGAGGTGATGGAATCGGCGGCAGCGATGCGGCCGGACTCGACCTCGATCTCGTAGTGGATGTCGAAACCGTGGACATTGTCGTGCATGGAGTGGAAGCAGTGGAGCCGCGGGCCCGTGCGCACGAGCCGCAGCACTCTCTTGCGGACGAAGACGCGCGAGGCGCCGGGAGGCGGGCTGTAGAGGTCGGCCACCATGGGCGTAGTCACCTCTCGCGCCTCGAGCAGCGCGCGCCCCGCCTGGCTGTACGTGAAGCACGAGTCGGGGAGGTCGATCCAGCCCGCGGTGTCGAGATCCCAGCACGCGCGCGGGCCGCCCGTGGCCATGGCCGCCGTCGCCTCGCGCGGAAGCTTGGCGACCTGGCGAGCAAGCCGGGCGACCTCGATGCCCGCGTCCACGAAGAAGCTCGAGCCGGCGCCCGCGCCGGCCAGATCGGTCAGCCGTCGCACGAAGCCCGCCACCATCCGCGCGCCGCGGAGCTCGGCGAGCCGGGAGGCCGCCGCCCTGTCCATCCGGTCCGTGAGCGCGCGGGCGCGGGCCTCGCGCACCTCGTAGCCCGGAGACGGCGTGCACACCGCGCTGAGCTCGACGCCGAAGGAATCGTCGTGCACGCGCACGGTGTGGGTGAACGCGTCCTCGTGGGAATTGTCCACCCACCCTTCCACCACCCGCTCGTAGCGGTCGCGTCCCTGGAGGAGGGTCGAGCCGATCATGAGGCGGGGCCCGAGAGCGCCGGCGAGAACCGGCGAAGCCGGAGGCTGTTCGCGACGACCGACACGGAGGAGAGCGCCATGGCGAGTCCGGCCAGGATGGGCGAGAGCGTGATCCCCCAAAGCGGGTAGAGCGCGCCTGCCGCCACCGGCACCAGGAGCAGATTGTAGCCGAACGCCCAGGCAAGATTCTCCCGGATGATGCGGATGGTGTGTCGCGAGAGCAGGACGGCCGCGACGACGCCGGCGAGATTCCCGCTCATGAGGGTGACGTCGGCCGCCTCCATGGCCACGTCGGTGCCCGAGCCCATGGCAATGCCCACCGAGGCCTGGGCGAGAGCCGGTGCGTCGTTGATCCCGTCGCCCACCATGGCGACGAGCCGGCCCCCGTTCTCCTGAAGCCGCTTGATCTCGGCGGCCTTGCCGTCGGGCAGCACTTCGGCGAGCACGTGCTCGATGCCGGCCCCGCGGGCCACGGCCTCCGCGGTGGGGCGGGCGTCGCCCGTCAGCATCACGACCTGCAGCCCAAGGGTCCTGAGCGCCCGCACCGCGCCGGGAGCTTCTGGCTTGAGCCGGTCGGCCACGGCGATCAGGCCGAGGGCGCGACCCCCCGCCCCCACGAAGACCGTGGTCTTCCCCGTCGCGGCCAGCTCACGTGCGGGAGCCTCGAGCGCGCTCACATCGATCCCGCGCGCCATCATGAAGCGGGCGTTTCCGAGAACGATACGCCCGGCGGCGTCCTGGGCCTCGACCCCGAAGCCGCCAAGTGCGCGAAAGCCGTGGAGCGGAGGCAGCGCGAGGCCACGCGTCTTGGCCTCGCTCACGATGGCTTCACCAAGCGGGTGCTCGGAGCCCTGCTCGACGGCGGCGGCGACGGCGAGCACATCAGCCTCCTCCACGCCGGAGGCGGGCACCACGTCCGTCACCGTCGGCTTGCCCACGGTGAGCGTCCCTGTCTTGTCGAAGACCACGACCTCCACCTTGTGGAGCAGCTCGAGAGCGGCAGCGCTCCGGATCAGCACGCCGAGCTCGGCCCCCCGGCCCGTGCCCACCATGATGGCGGTGGGGGTGGCGAGCCCCATGGCACAGGGACAGGCGATGACGAGCACGCCGACGGCGATCGTGAGCGCTCGGACGAAGACGGGGTCGGGCCCGAGCCAGAGCCAGGCGACGAAGGTCACGCTCGCGATCACGAGCACGACCGGGACGAAGACGGCGGCCACGCGATCGGCGATTCGCTGGATCGGGGCCTTTGAGCCCTGCGCCTCTTCGACGAGCCGGACGATCCGCGCGAGCACGGTGTCGGCGCCCACCCGGGTGGCCCGGACGACGACGCTGCCCGTTCGGTTGACCGACCCGCCGACCACGCTCGACCCTGGTCGCTTCTCCACGGGCAGACTCTCGCCCGTGAGCATGGACTCGTCGACGGTCGAAGCGCCTTCGCTCACCACGCCGTCCACGGGCACCCGTTCTCCCGGACGGACTCGCACCGTATCGCCCACCGCGATCTGCCCCGCGGGGACATCCACCTCCTGCCCGTCGCGGAGCACGCGTGCCGTCCGAGGCGAGAGGTCCATGAGGCGGCGGATGGCTTCGGAAGTGCCCCCCCGCGCGCGCGCCTCGAGCCAGCGTCCGGTCACCAGGAAGGTCATGAGGAGTGCCGACACCTCGAAGTAGTGCATGGCCCCCGCGGCCATGAAGGCGTGCGGCCACAGGGTCACCGCCACGCTGAAGAAATACGCGGCATTGGTGCCGAGCGAGACCAGCGTATCCATGCTCGCCGAGCGGTGTCGGAGATCACGTGCGAAGCCCGCGTGAAACTGCCCCCCGACCCAGAACTGGACGGGCGTGGTGAGGACCCACAGAAGCCAGGGATTTCCGAGCCAGGCGGGGGCCCACGTGAAGATCTCGCGCATGCCGCCGATGAGCACGGGCACGGAAAGGGCGGCGCCGACCAGGGCCTTGACGAGAAGGCTTCGATCCAGGGAGGCGCGGGCCGCGCGGTCGCGGGCCTCCGATTCAGGAGTCCGCTCGATTTCCTCGGGCACGGCGTAGCCGGCGCCCTCGACGGCGCGGCGCAGGGTCGCGAGATCGGCAGACTCCGGCCGTGCCCACACGGTAGCCCGCCCCGTGGCCAGGTTGGCGTTGGCGTCCTCGACGCCGGGGACGGCGCGCAGGGCTCGCTCCACCTTGCCGACGCAGGCGGCGCAGTGCATCCCCTGGACGGGAAGCTCCACTCGGGTCTTAGGCTCCGGGACGGCCATGGCTCAGCGCCCGCCGAAGCGCGAGAAGACTTCGAGGAGCTCGTCTACCTTCTTCTGCCTGTCCCGCGCCGAGCCGGATCGGATGGCGTCGGCGACGCAGGACTCGATGTGGCGCCCGAGGATCAGGCGCTGCACCTGCTCCACGGCGCCCTGCACCGCCGTCAGCTGGAGGAGGATGTCCACGCAGTACTTGTCCTCTTCGACCATGCGCTGTATGCCCTGCACCTGCCCCTCGATCCGGCGCAGCCGTCCCAGGGCCTTCGCCTTGCTCTCGTCGTCGATCATCCCGTCGTCTCCTGTTCGGGCAGTCGCCTCGAGGGACGCCTGGCCATGGTGCCCGCGATCAGCCACCAGCAGGCCAGCGCCGCCATCAGGTGCTTGAGAGTGTGTCCGCTCACCACGCCGCCCATCGCGAAGATCCGGCCGTCGAGCACCTCGAAGATCTTGGCCGCCCCGTAGATGACGAGGACGACCACGATGTCGCCGCCGCGCGTGTAGCGGGCCGGGAACAGCCAGAGCATCAGCGGGATGGCGAGCGCAGGGAAGAACTGGACCAGCACATAAGGTCGGAGATCGCCCGCCCCCGCCGCCTCGCTCGCGTGCCAGTACGCAATGCTGGCGAGGCCCGACGCGAGGAACACGGGCAGGAGGACGAGACCCGCGGCCACGCCGACACGCTCGGCGACCACGGCCGACAGCATGCCCATGAAGACGAGCGTCATGGGCAGCCGGTCCCACACGAGCCGGGCGTTGTCGGGAGCGGCGTGATACCAGGCCGAGCCCAGGCCCGTGAGGGCCACGCCGACGCAGACCACCGCAAAGGGCCAGCGCTCCCGGGGATCGGTGAATGGATCGTCCCGCCCCCCGGCCGGCGCCGACACGACTCGGATCAGGCCCCAGAGGCCGACGAGGGGAAAGGCGAGATTGGACCAGACGTCGAGGCCGTGGGGAACGCCCCAGAGCGTGCGCCTGTCGGCAAAGCGATGGTAGGCGGGATCCTGGGCGATGCGCGGCAGGAGGGCGACCAGCGCCGTCGCCGCCACCGCGGCTCCCACCACCACTCCCACGCAAGCCCCTGGAGTCATTCGCCAAGAACCATGGGGGAGCGACCGCCGGATTTCCCCGGGGTTGGCTCGGCTCGCCTTCGGCTGCGCCTCACACGGCATCCCCGGACCCCCCCACCGGTTCGAGATCGGATTCGTATACCCTACAGGGGTATGCTACCACGCGCGGCCCGCCCCCGCGAGCGCGCCCCTCAGAGGTCGGGGAAGAGCGAAGGCTGGCTGGGGGAGATCGAGCGCTTTCGGCCGGCCGCGCGCTTGCCGCGGCGCGGCGCTTTGGCCGAGGGCTTCGGGCGCTCGCGCTTGGGCCGGGTCCAGCCCTTCTGGTGGGCGATCTTGTCGCCCTGCTTGATGACGAGCAGATCGGCGAGGCGGGCCATGGGGTGGGCGATCAGGTCGAGGTACTTGTCCCAGTAGCGGGGCGTGTAGGCGAGCGTCTTCATCTGGTCGAGGGCGAGGGTGAGAGCGGCGCGGTCGCCCTTCCTCGCGGCCAGGCGCAGGAGATCGAGGACCCGGGCCCGGCTGATGCGCGACGGGCGAGTCACGCGCGCCCCAGCTCGCGCCGGAGCATCCGCGCGGCCTCGACCATCGAGCGCAGCTTGGACACCCCGACCCACCGCGGCGTCTCCCAGAGCCCGCAGTCGGGCACGAGCCAGAGGCGCTCCGCGGGAACGTGCTTGAGAGCCAGCCGCGCGCGCTCCGCCACTTCCGCGGGCGTCTCGACGCGGAAGGCCTTGACGTCGACGACCCCCACCGCCACCTCGGCGTCGGTGGGGAACTCGCTCCACAGCTCGAGCTCGCTCATCTCGCGGTTGGCGTACTCGAACACGAACTGTTGCACGCGCGCGTCGAGGAGGGCGGGGAAGAGCGGCCGGTAGCGTCTCGGCGTGGCGAAGGAGTTGTTGTGCGCGTTGCCGAAGCAGACGTGGAGCGCGACCTTGGCGCGGACGCCCTCCAGGGTGGCATTGAGGGCCGAGACCATGGGGCGCGCCTCACCCTTGAGGACGCGATGCTTGCCCGCGGTCATGACGTAGTTGGGCTCGTCGACCTGGACGAAGTCGCAACCCGCGGCCACCAGGGCCTTGATCTCGGCGTTGACCACCGAGATCAGGTCCGCGATCAGGCTGTCCTCGGAAGCGTAGGGACCGCCCCGTCGCAGGGGGATGAGGAGGGTGATGGGGCCCGGCACGGCCACGCGCATGGGCCGGTCGGCGTGGGGGCGGGCGAAGCGGAACTCCTCCACGATGCCGAGACCCTGCGGCGCGCTGATGCGATCGACGACCTCGTAGGGGCAGTGCGCGTCGTAGTTGGGCGGGCCGAGGCGGCGCGGCACCGGGAGCGCCCGGATGCCCTGCAGGCGGTCGTAGAAGCCGCGGATGAAGGTGACCCGTCGCATCTCGCCGTCGGAGATCACGTCGACCCCGGCCTCCACCTGATCGCGGATGGCCAGGCGCACGGCGTCCTCGTACGCCTCCTGGAGATCGATGGGTCCGAGGCGATCGGCCTGCGCGGCCTCGCGGACGAGATGGATCCAGGAGGGCAGCCCGTGGCTGCCGCACACCGTGGTGGGTATGAGCGGCATGGCCCTCGTCATGGCTCGCTCCCCTCTTCTGGGTGGAGGCTACCGGAAGGCGACGTCGTACTGCTCCCGCTGGTAGGACGGCACCGCCTGCACGGAGACCTTGCGGTCGATGGTGGCCTCCAGCCGCTCGAGCCCCTCGCGCTCGTCGGTTTCCAGGTGACGCGCGAGCTCGGGATGGGCGCGGATCACCGCCTCGCGCCCCGTCGCCTCGCGGGCCCCCGCCTGGACTTTGCGGAAGATCTCCGCGGCCAGGGTGGGATCCGAGCGGACCACGCCGCTGCCCTTGCAGGTGGGGCAGGAGGCCGTGAGGAGCGACTGCAGCCCCTTGCGCACGCGCTTGCGCGTCATCTCCACGAGCCCCAGCTCCGAGATCTCGAGGACATTGGTGCGCGCCTTGTCGTCGACGAGGGTCTTCATGAGCGCGGCATAGACCTGATCACGATGCTCCGCCCTCTCCATGTCGATGAAGTCGATGATGATGATGCCGCCCAGATCGCGCAGGCGGATCTGGCGCATCACCTCCACCGCGGCCTCGAGGTTGATCTTGAGCACGGTCTCCTCGAAGTCGCGCTTCCCCACGTACTTTCCCGTGTTGACGTCGATGGCCACCAGGGCTTCCGTGTGGTCGATGACGATGTAGCCGCCGGACTTGAGCCACACGCGCCGCCGCAGCGCCTTGTCGATCTCCTTCTCGATGCCGGTGGCCTCGAAGATCGGCGCGGGCTCCTCCCAGAGCTTGACGCGAGAGGCCAGCTGGGGCACGAGGGACTCCGCGAAGTGCAGGCACTTCTCGTAGGCGGCGGGGGTGTCGACGAGAAACTCCTCCACGTCCGCGGAGAAGAGATCGCGGACCACGCGGAAGGTCAGGTCCATCTCCTCGTGGAGCAGGGACGGCGCGCGGGCGGATTCGAATCGGCTCTGCACCTGACCCCAGAGCCGGGTGAGGAACTCGATGTCGGCCGCGATCTCCTGGGTCTCCTTCCCTTCGGCGACGGTGCGGACGATGAAACCGCCGGGGGGCGGGGGCAGCGACTTGACGATGTCCCGGAGGCGCTCCCGCTCGGCGTCGTCGTGGATGCGCCGGGAGACGCCCACGTGCCCAGATTGCGGCATGTACACGATGTACCGTCCAGGGAGAGAGACGAACGCGGTGATGCGCGCGCCCTTGGTGCCGAGCGATTCCTTGGAGACCTGGACGAGGACCTCCTGCCCCTTGCGCAGCATGTCCTCGATGGGCACAGTCGTTTCGCGCCGCGAGGCCTCGCGGTCTCCGTTCGCGCCCGCGCCGCGCTCGCTCTCGTCGAGATCGGCGACGTCGTCCTCGGCCTCGCTCTCGGGCAGGACGGCGCGCGGGTCCTCTCCCCGGCTCGCCGTGTAGTCGCCGGCGTAGAGGAAGGCGTCCTTCTGAAGACCGATGTCCACGAAGGCAGCCTGCATGCCGGGCAGGACGTTGGTGACGACGCCCTTGTAGATGTTGCCTACGATGGAGCGTCGACCGGCGCGCTCCACGTACAGCTCGACGAGCTGAGACCCATCCTGCACGGCGAGACGTGTTTCCGTCACGCCGGCATTGACGACGATCCGCTTTCCCACGGCAGCAGTCCCCAGTCCGGGGGCGGAGGCCCCCGATGAACGATGCGTGACCCGCCCCGCAGGGCGGGTCCCGGTTACTGGAACTGCCGCATTCGCACCGAGAGAAGGAGTCCCAAAGCCATGAAGGACACGACCATGGACGAACCACCATAGCTCATCAGCGGCAACGGAATGCCCACGACGGGCAAGAGGCCCGTGACCATGCCCAGGTTGACGAGCGTCTGGGCGGCAAACAGCGCCGTCACGCCCAGCGCCACGATGCGCCCGCGCGCCTCCCTCGCGCTCAGCGCGATCTCGAAGCCCCGGAGAACCAAGAGCCCGTAGGCCAGGACCAGGACCAGGCAGCCGATGAATCCCCACATCTCGGCGAACACGGCAAAAATGAAATCCGTATGGCGCTCCGGAAGAAAGGCGAGGCGGCTCTGTGTGGCGCCGCTGATGCCCTTGCCGAGGAGCTGACCGGAACCAATGGCGATCTTCGCCTGAATCACATTGTACGCCGTTCCCAGCGGGTCGCGGAACGGATCGAGGTAGACGAGCAGCCGATCGCGCTGATACGGCTTGAGCGCGAGCCAGGCGAGCGGCATCACCGCCACCGCGCCCGCGGCCAGGGCCCCCAGGATGCGCAGTCGCAAGCCCATCCCCACGAGGATGGCCCCCAGGACGGGCACGAGGACGAGAGCGGTGCCGAGGTCCGGTTGACGGACCACGAGCACGAACGGCACCGCCACGAGGGCCAGCATCCAGCCCAGGGTTCCCCGCGTCGTCTGCGGGGTGCTCCGGCGCCAGGTGAGCGCCCACGCCAGGGTGATGATGAAGATGATCTTGAAGAGCTCCGAGGGCTGAAAGGTGATCGGCCCCACGTGGATCCACCGCCGGGCCCCGGAGACCGTGCGGCCCAGCACGAAGACAGTGACGAGCAGGCCGACACCAAGGAGGTAGAGCCCGGGGGCGGCCCGGACGATGTTGCGGTAGTCGAGAGCGGCAAGGACGAGCAGGGCCACCAGCCCCACCCCGACCCAGACGAGCTGGCGCCAGGCGAGGGCGGGGCCGCCCCGCCCCGCGCCGAGATTGGAGAGGCACACCACGCTGAGGGTGACGAGAACGAACGCCGCCCCGAGCAGCGGCCAGTCGACATTTCGGAGGAGACGACGATCGAAGCGCAGGATCATCACGGGATCACCCCCATTGCGGGATCACCCATCGATGCCGAGAGTGACCATGGCGACCTTCTCGAGGAAAATCGCCTGGTAGATCTGGTGCGCGATGGGAGCGGCCACCTGCCCACCCTTGCCGCCCCGCTCGACGAGTACCACCACCACCACCTGGGGATCGTGCACGGGCGCGAAGGAGGCGAACCAAGCGTGGTCCTGTCCCTTGGCGCTGTCGCTCTTGGCCACACTCTGCGCCGTGCCCGTCTTGCCCGCCACCTCGATGCCGGGAATGCGCGCCGCCGCCCCCGTCCCTCCCTCGTTGACCACGCCCGAGAGCGCGTGCTGGAGGAAGGCGAGCACGACAGGCGAGAGGTCGACGTGGCCGGTCATCTTGGTCGACGTGGCATAGGCGATGGAGCCGTTCACGCGCTCCACCCGCTGCACGAGGCGCGGCTGCCAGAGGATGCCGCCGTTGGCGACGGCCGCCATCATCCGCGCCACCTGGATGGGCGTGACGAGGAGCTGGCCCTGCCCGATCGACATGTTCACGGTGTCGCCCGCCTGCCACGGCCGGCCGTCCGCGCGCCGCTTCCCCGTCCGGAACGGCACGAGGCCCGGCTTCTCGCCGACCAGGTCGACGCCCGTCGCGGCGCCGAGACCGAAGGCCTGGGCGTAGCGGGCGATGGCCTCGGGCCCGACCTTGAGCCCTGCCTGGTAGAAGAAGATGTTGCAGGAGTTGATCAGCGCGGAGCGCGTGTCCACGTGGCCGTGGCCGCCCTCCTTCCAATCCTTGAAGGCCCACTGACCGAGATGGAACTGGCCGTTGCAGTAGATACGGTCCATGGGCGTAAGGCTGCCTTCCTGCAGCCCCGCCGCCGCCACGATGATCTTGAAGACGGAGCCCGGGGCGTACTGGCTCTGCAAGGCGCGATTCATGAGGGGCGACAGGGGATCCCGCACGAGTTTGAGCCACTCCTCGCGGTCGAGGTTGCCCGTGAAGCGGTCGAGCGCGAAGGCCGGGCTCGAGGTCAGGGCGAGGATGTCGCCACTTCGCGGGTCGAGAACGACCACGGCGCCGGACTTGCCCGCCATGGCGCGCTCGGCCGCCTCCTGGATGCGCCGATCCACCGTGGTGATGACCTGGGCGCCGGGATTCGGCTCCTCCCGCCGCATGACCTGCACTTGCCGGCCGAGGGCGTCGACCTCGATGCGCTCGCCGCCGTCGCGGCCCCGGAGGTATTCGTCGAGAAGGCGCTCCAGCCCCGACTGGCCGATCATGTCTCCGCGCCGGTACCGCCCCTGCTTCATCTGCTCGTCGCTGACCTCGCGCACGTACCCGAGGAGGTGCGCGGCGAAGGTGCTCGTGGGGTAGACGCGCTGGGGCTCGACCTCGATGACCACGCCCGGCAGATCGAGCTTGAGCTCCTCGACGCGGGTCACCTCCTCGAGAGTGAGGCCTCGCCGCATCCGGACCGGCCGGATGGAGTCGGGGGGGACGCGCTCGAGCCCCTCTTCCAGCTCCCGCAGGGGGATCTTGAGGAGCACGGAGAGCCTGGCCAGGACCGTCCCGCGGTCCTCCATCTCCCGCGGGATGAGCGAGAGCGTGAAAGCGGGGCGATTGTCCACGAGGGCGAGACCATTGCGGTCGAAGAGAATGCCGCGCGGCGCCGCCACGGGCCGGATACGGATCCGGTTCTTGTCGGAGAGCTCCTGGAGCTTGCCGCCCTCGAGGACCTGGAGATACCAGAGCTGGCCGAGGAGGCCGACGAAGGCGACGGCGACCACGGCGGCGAGGGCCAGGACACGCCGCCGCCAGGCTTCCCGCTTGGCCGCGGACTCCTGGTTCAGATCCATGGGTTCAGATCCATGGCTGCCACCGGCGCAGCGTGTGGGCCGCCTCGACGGCGAGGAGGAAGGCCGCGGCCATGAACCCGTTGTAGAGCGCCTGGGGCAGGATGACGTGGAGCAGGAGATCGCCGAGCGACGCCGGGAAGTGGAAGAGCTGCAGCAATCCAAAGCGGAGCAGCCCTTCCGAGACGGTCAGGAGCAGCATCCCGGGAACCTGCACGAGGGGATGATCGACCCAGATGCGGCCGGGCAGATGACCCATGGCGAAGCCCGTGAGGGCAAGCGTGGCCGCTTGAATTCCGATGAGACCGCCCCCCGCGGCGTCCTGGAGGAGCCCGAGCGCGAAGCCCACGAGGCAGGCCGCCTCGGGTCCGCGTCTGAAGGCCAGGAGGGCCGTCAGGATGAGGGGCAGGTCAGGGGTGACGCCGACCACGGCGAGGGAGGGGACCACGCTCGACTGCGCGAGGGTACCTCCGAAGGCCATGAACAGGAGAGAGAGTCGCACCGTCTAGCCGTCCGGCGTGAAGAGGCTCGCCACGTCATGGGAGGCCTGGCCGGTGAGCACCAGCACTTCCTCGACGCGGGCGAAGTCGACCACGGGGACGAGCACGGCGAAATGGAAGAGGGCCGAGCCCTTGTCCTCGATGGCGGTGACGCGTCCGACGGGGATGCCCTTGGGGAAGAGCGTGCCCAGTCCCGAGGTCACGATGAGGTCCCCCGCGGCCACCCCGGTGCCGTCGCGCGCCATGAACTTGAAGCGCAGGCCTCCGCCCGGCTCGCCCTCCACGAGACCGGCGGTGCGGGTGCGCTGCACGACGGCCCCGACCGTCGAAGTCGGATCGTTCAGGAGCTGGACGACGGAAGCCCCGGCTCGCACCTGCACGACGCGTCCCACGAGGCCGTCGGGGACGATCACGGGCATCTGCTGCGCGACCCCGTCGGCGCGGCCCCGATTGACGGTGAGCGAGCGCGCCCAGCCGCCGCCTTCCCGCCCGATGATCTCTCCGCCCAGAGTCGTCAGGGGTAGGCGCTCGCGGAGCGTGGCGAGCCGCCGGAGGCGACGGTTCTCCTGATCCGTCTCCCGCGCCTGGAGCGCCTCGATGCGGAGGCGCTCGTTCTCTGCGTGGAGGGCGAGGTTCTCGGCGCGCACCCGCTTCCAGTCGGCATACGAGTTCCAGACGGAGAGGGCGCCGCGGTGGGCCTTGGTCAGGAGGTTCTGCACGGGGGTCAGGGCCAGCGCCACGAGATCGCCCGCCCGGGCCGGCCCGCCGCCCCTCGTCTGAACGGTCAGGAGCAGGAGGGACGTCAGCAGCACTGCGACGAGCAGCGCGTATCTCCGAAATCTCACCTGAGACCACCCAGGCCGACGACCGCGCCGTAGCCGCCGCGAGACCGCGGCCGCGCTACGCGGGGATCGCGACCTTCTTGAGGAGCTCCAGCTCGTCAAGGACCTTGCCGGTGCCGAGGGCGACGCAGGACAGCGGCTCGTCGCCCACGGTGATCGGCAGGTCCGTTTCCTGTCGCAGCAGCAGGTCGAGCCCGCGCAGCAGGGCGCCCCCGCCCGTCAGCACGATGCCCTTGTCCACGATGTCGGCGGCCAGCTCGGGCGGCGTCCGCTCCAGGCACGTGCGCACCGTGTCGACGATGGCCATGACGGGCTCCCGCAGCGCCTCCCGGATCTCCTCGTCGGTGACCACGATGGTCTTGGGGATCCCGTCAATGAGGTCGCGGCCCTTGACTTCCATGGTGGCGCGCTCGCCCGCCATGGGATACGCCGACCCCAGCTTGATCTTGATCTCCTCCGCGCGGCGCTCGCCCACGAGGAGGTTGTAGTGCTTGCGGATGTACTGCACGATCGCCTCGTCCATCTCGTCGCCCGCGATGCGCACGGACTTCGAGTACACGATGCCGGAGAGCGAGATGACGGCGACTTCCGTGGTCCCTCCGCCCATGTCCACGATCATGTTGCCGCCGGGCTCCTGGATGGGCAGGCCGGCGCCGATGGCCGCCGCCATGGGCTCCTCGATCAGGTACACCTCGCGGGCGCCCGCCTGCATGGCGGAGTCGCGCACCGCGCGCTTCTCCACCTGGGTGATCCCGGAAGGCACGCCGATCACGATGCGCGGGTGCACGAGCGTGCGGCGCCGGTGCACCTTGCTGATGAAGTAGTGGAGCATCTTCTCCGTCACGTCGAAATCGGCGATGACGCCGTCCTTGAGGGGGCGGATGGCCTGGATATTTCCCGGCGTGCGTCCCATCATCGCCTTCGCCTCGTGCCCGACGGCGAGCACGGAGTGATCGGCCGAATGGATGGCGACGATGGAGGGCTCGTTCATGACGATGCCCTCGCCTCGAACATAGACGAGCGTGTTGGCGGTGCCGAGATCGATGGCGAGGTCGTTCGAGAAGAGCCCGGCGAGTACGCTCAGAAGCATGGCGTTCCGCTCCTCTGATCCTGCGTCTGGATCGAAAAACAACAACATTGCGAGTGTAGCACCCCCCGCGGAAACCAGACAAGGTAGCGTGCTTTTCCAACTGGATGGCGCGCATCGAGCCCCGCCCGGCGGGGTCGCCCGAGGGGCCTTCAATCTTTTCGGCTACTTGAATCCGTATCCGGAGGGCCCCCGGGGACCGCGAGAAGCGGGGCCGGGCATGACAAGCGCGTGGAGACTATGCCACCATGACGCAGCCGACCCCGCGGGCCGGCCACGCATCGATGGACGATCTCGAGAGCTGGTTCGACAAGGGCGTCACCGACGGCTTGCCCGTGGTGCCGCCGACGCGCGAGCGGGTGGAGCGGATGCTCGCGGGCTCCACGCGCGCCCGCGGGGAGCTCATCGGCGAAGTCGCGCCCAACTACGGGCGCGCGACGGCGGAGAAGGTCGCCATCAATGCCGTGATGGCGGGGTGCCGTCCCGATTATCTCCCCGTGGTACTGGCCGCCGTGGAGGCCGCGTGCGAGCCCGCCTTCAACCTGCACGGGATGTCGACGTCCACCCACTTCTCCGCGCCCCTCATCGTCGTCAACGGCCCCATTCGCGAGCACATCGGTCTCAACTGCTCCTTCGGGGTCTTCGGCCCTGGGTATCGCGCCAACGCGACGATAGGTCGGGCCCTCCGCCTCGTCATGATCAATGTCGGCGGGGCCAAGCCCGGCGAGACCTCCATGTCCACCTTCGGCCATCCCGGGCGCTACACGTACTGCATCGGCGAGCACGAAGAGGCGAGCCCCTGGCCGCCCTACAGCGCGGCGCGGGGGATCGCGAAGGGCGAGAGCGCCGTCACCGTCTTCGCGGGTGAGGCGCCGCACGGCATCTCCGATCACGCGAGCCGCACCGCCCGAAGCCTCGCGGGCTCGCTCGGCTGGTCCATGAGCGGCCTGTGGAACATCAAGCACTTTCCCCTCTACTCGCACACCATGCTCGTGGTGGGGCCCGAGCACGCGCGCACCTTCGCCGACGACGGATGGACGAGGGACGATCTCAGGCGCCACCTCTTCGAGATGGTACGGGCGCCGTATCGAACGCTCATCCCCGATGCCGAGAACGGCGAGGGCACCAACCTGCGATTCGCCAGAGGCGGGGAGCCGGACCCGGACGAGCTCATCCCGAAATTTCCGTCCGTCGACGAGATCCACGTCGTGGTGGCGGGCGGGACGGCGGGGCGCTTCTCCATGGCCATCCCCGGCTGGCTGGGGACGAAAAACGGCTCGGCTCCCGTCACCGTCCCCATCCGCAATATTCCTTGACAGGTGCGACCCGAGCCGGTATCCTCCCGGGCAGGTTGTAGGTTCACCCGGTAGTCGGATAGTAGCGAGCGGATAGCCGCTAGATTCGAGTTCAACGCCGCGAGGACCTCAAGTCCTGCGGCGTTTTTGTTTGTCCTCCGATCCCGGAGGGCGCCCCCGTCATGGTGACGGGGCATCACCGAGGCGGTATGCCTCAAAGAAAGAGGTCGTAGAAATGGCTCAGGGAAGCGTGAAGTGGTTCAACGATGCGAAGGGGTATGGCTTTATCTCCCAGGAAGACGGCGAGGACGTGTTCGTGCACTTCAGCGCCATCCAGGCCCAGGGCTTCAAGAGCCTGGCCGAGGGTGACAAGGTCGAGTTCGAAGTGACCAGGGGCCCGAAGGGGCTCCAGGCGGCCAACGTCCGCAAGGTCTAACGACACCTCGCCGCGGCCGGCTTCCGCGAGGCATCGGACACGCCGGCCGCGGCTTCTTCATTTCCACCGCGGGCACAAGCGTCTTGACAGGGGGAGACCCCCTCTGCTAGCGTGTCGCTGGTCGCATCGTGACGTGCCTGATCCGTACGTGAGCGAAAAGTTCGAGCCTTAGCAAGCGGCGCCGAGAGGACCTGAGTCCTCGACGGCGCTTTTTTTGTTTCCCCCGATCCTGGGGAAGCCCCAGCCATGGTGGCGCGGGGATCACGGGGGCGGTCTCAGGGGCCGTCCCAAGGAGAGAGGAACCAGACGTATGGCACAAGGCACGGTCAAGTGGTTCAACGACGCGAAGGGGTACGGCTTCATCCAGGTCGAGGGCGGCGAGGACGTCTTCGTCCACTACAGCGCCATCCAGGCCCAGGGCTTCAAGAGCCTGGCCGAGGGCGACAAGGTCGAGTTCGAAGTCACCAAGGGTCCGAAGGGACTACAAGCCTCCAACGTCCGCAAGGTCTAATCTCTCCGATTGATCACTTGACGGCCCGCCGGGTTCTCCGGCGGGTCGTTTTATTTTCTCGGCCGCGGAGGCCCTCGAGCAAAAAAAAGCCCCGACGGCTTCTGCGGCCTCGGTACGTCCGTGCCGCCCCGCTGGTGAAAAGCGGGACCGTCGGGGCCGGTGGCTCCTGGGTCCTCCAGGCCCACCTGCGCCTGCTTTACGTCAGGGCCTTAGGAGGTGACCACCTCACAGATCACCGTAGGGGTACACATCGGCTGGATCACCTCCCTTTCTCGGCGCGGCCCATAGCGGGGCCCAGGACCACCACCACGCGCCGGACGCCGACTCCCGGCTCGAGGCTCGGTCACGTCGCCCACGGCGAGATTGCCACGGGGGACGATCCAGGGAAGCCTGTGTGAGCTCCGACCGATTTCCCTTATCCTACCTAAGTCGTCTGCGGCGGAAAAGAGTTTTTTCACTTCACCGCGATGCGCCCGTGGTTCTTGTCGAGCACGGCCTTGCCCACGCCCGGCACCTTCTCGAGATCCTGGGCGCGCTTGAAGGGGCCGTGCGCCTCGCGCCAGGCAATGATCTTCTTCGCCATGCCCGCGCCCACGCCCTCGAGCTTCATGAGCTCGGCGTGATCCGCCTCGTTGATGTTGACCTTGTCGTCGGCGCGCGCGTGCGCCTTCGTCTGCGGAGGATGCGGCTTGTCGTCGGCGCTCCACGCCGGTCCACCCGCCAGCCACCACGCGCTCACCACCATCGCTGCCAGCCACCGTGTCGTCCTCATGCTCGCCTCCTTGGGGGAATGTGGTACCGCTGACGCGCATTCCACTCCGGGAAGGCATGGGCTGACAATGCCCAGAATTGCAGACAGGCGAAAGGATCTAGTCGGTGTCGGAACGGGTGAGGCGAACGAGATACGCGTCCCACTCCCACGGCAGGAGCGACCGCTTCTTGATGTTGCAGTCCTTGCAGGCGGGCGCGACGTTACCCTTGACGGAGCGGCCGCCGCGGATCAACGGCACCACGTGATCGAGGGTGAGGGCGCGCGCGCCCACCGCGCGCGCGCAATAGTGGCACCGCCCGTCGGCAATGCGCCGCTTCCACCAGCCGCTCTGGCGAAGCTCGCGCGCGCGGGCCCGCTCGCGCCGGAGGGCGGCGGCGTCCTCGATGGGAACGAACCGCTCTGCGGGCGTCATGGCTTCTCGACGGAGGCAAGGGAAAGCGAGAGGTCTTCCCATTCCTTCATGAGCCAGGCCACCTTCTGCTCGGCGTCCTTTCGCTGCTGCGCGATGGTGCGGGCGCGCTCGCCATCGCGATAGAGATCGGGATCGGCCAGCGCGAGGGCGATCTCCTCGAGACGGCGCTCCAGCTCGGCGATCTGGGTCTCCACGGCGGAGAGCCGCGTCTTGAGGGCCTTGATCTCCTTCGAGACGGCTTTGGGCATCTTGGACTTCGCCGGGGTCGGCGGCGCGGATGCGCCCTTTGGATGCGACACGGGCGAATGCGGCGCGGGCCGACGGGGCGCGGGGCCGGTCGCGACGGGCGCCGCCTTGGGCGGCGTCGCCATGGCCGTTTTGCGCTCGAGATAGTCGTCGTAGCTGCCGAGGTGAACGTGCAGCCGGCCGTGATCGACCTCGACCACGTGGCTGGCGATCCGGTTGATGAAGTACCGGTCGTGCGAGATGAACACGATGGTGCCCGAGAAGCTCACGAGCGCGTCCTCGAGCACCTCCTTGGAGGCGAGGTCGAGGTGGTTGGTGGGCTCGTCGAGACACAGGAGCGCGGCGGGCCGGACGAGCATCTTGGCCAGGGCCACGCGGGCCTTTTCTCCGCCCGACAGCACGGCCACGCGCTTGTCCGCGTCGTCGCCGCTGAAGAGAAAGGAGCCGAGGATCGTGCGCAGGCGCTCGATGCTGGACGCCGGATCCGCCACCTCGAGCTCCTCGAGGACCGTGCGTGACGGCTCGAGGGCGTCGAGCTGATGCTGCGCGTAGTAGTGCACCCCGACGTGTGTGCCCAGCGTCCGCTCGCCCGCGTCGATGGGGAGAACGCCCGCCAGGATCTTGAGGAGGGTGGACTTGCCCGCGCCGTTGATGCCCACGAGCGCCACCCGCTGCCCCCGCTCGACCTCGAAGTCGACGCCGTCGTAGACCACGGTGGGACCGTACGCCTTGTGGATGCCCACCAGGCGTCCCACGAGCCGCCCCGTGCGCGGCGGCTGAGGAAAGGTGAAGCGGATGCGCCGCGCCCCCCGCCCGACCTCGATGCGCTCGAGCTTGTCCAGCATCTTGACGCGGCTCTGCACCTGGCGCGCCTTGGTCGCCTGGTAGCGGAAGCGCTCCACGAAACGCTCGATCTCGGCCACGCGCTTGGCCTGGTTGCGCGCCCGCGCCTCGAGGAGGGCCTGGCGCGCCTCGCGCTCGACGAGGAAATGATCATAGTCGCCCACGTAGAGGGTGATGGCGCCGTCCGCCACCTCCGCGATGGAGGTGACCATACGGTTGAGGAAATACCGGTCGTGGGAGACGACGACCACGCTGCCCTCGTACGACGAGAGAAATCCCTCCAGCCACTGCAGCGACTCGATGTCGAGGTGGTTGGTCGGCTCGTCGAGGAGGAGGAGATCGGGGGCGAGGAGGAGGAGTCTGGCCAGGGCCGCCCGCATGCGCCAGCCTCCCGAGAACTCCGCGAGCGAGCGGTGGACGTCGTCGGGAGCGAAGCCGAGCCCGCCCAGGATGACCTTGGCCTGGGCCTCGAGCCGGTACCCGCCCAGGGCCTCGAAGCGATGCTGGATCTCGCCGTAGCGCTCGGTCGCCGCCTCGCCCGCGGCGGGATCGGCCATGAGACCGGCCAGCCGCTCGAGCTCGGCCTCGAGCCGCCACACTTCCTCGAACCCGGACAGCGCCTCCGCGAGCACGGTGCCGGCCTCGTGGCCGCCAACGTCCTGGGGGAGGTAGCCCACGCTCACGCCCGTATCGCGATGGACGTGACCGGCATCCGGCGGCTCCTCGCCCGCCAGGATGCGGCAGAGCGTGGTCTTGCCCGCGCCATTGGGACCGACGAGACCGATGCGCTCGCCGCGGCCGATGCGCCAGGAGGCCTCGCGAAGCAGCAAGCGACCGCCGAAGCCCTTGGAGATGGCATCGAGCGCGATCATGCTGAGGCTGTCCCCTGCCCTTCGCCCCGTCTAGCCCGTGACCTGGACGCGGTCCAGCGCGATGGTGAAGGTGACGCGCACCTCGTCGGCCTTCCGGTACGGGTAGCGATCCTTGCCCAGATATTTCTTGGCGAGCGCGTCGATGTGGGCGTCGGCGCCCGTCTCGGTGACGGAGGCGACCCGGCCTTTGATCTGCAGGTACCGGTAGGGGTTCTCGGGATCCATGATGGCCAGCGCCACCGTCGGCCGGCTCCGCATGTTCTTGTCCTTGATCCGACCCTTGGCCGTGTTGACGCGGATGTGGCTGCCATCCCAGTCGAACCACACCGGGGTCACCTGCGGGGTGCCGTCGGCATTGACGGTGGCGAGGCTGGCGAAGGCTTTCTTCTCCAGCAGATCCTTGTAGGCGGACGGTACGGTGCTCATCTCGCGGATCCTTTCCCGGTGATCTCATCCATGACAGCGAAGGCGTGGCGCACCGACTTCATGCTCACCGTCCCTCCCATGATCGCTCCCACGTCGAGGGTCTCGGCGATCTCCGCGGCGGTGGCGCCCAAGTGGAGGACCTCCTCCACGCGGTGCTCGATTCAGTCAAAGCAGTTCTGGACGACGGCCACGCTGAGGGCGGTCAGCTCCTTGTGCTTCTTGCTCAGGGCACCGTCGGAGAACACGCGCTTGGAGAGCTCGCTGACGGTGCCGGGCACCTGCATCGGGCTCTTGGCGATGAGACCGTTCAGCCGCTTCCGCTCCTGGTTCTTCTCGTGCAGGTGGATCATGTCGTCTCCTTTGGTGGCTCTCCCGTGAGCATGCGGGCGCGGGCCTCCGCGAGCCCCCGGAGCGCCAGCAGCAATCGTACCAGGCACTGCTGGACGAGGGCCGCGTCCTGGGCGGTGGGATCGGACATCCATTGTCGCGCCCACTCGCGGCTCTCGGACTTCAGGCCGAGGGTCGGCGACAGCGCTTCGAGGCGCAGGAGGAGATCGTCGGCGGGCAGCCCCTGCGCGCGCAGGCGAGAGACCACCGCCCCGCGCACCGCCGCGTTCCACATCCCGGTCAAGGCCTCGAGGAGCGCCGCGTAGCACGTCGTCTCGGGCTTCTGCCTCAGGTGCTCCACCACGGCGGCCACGAGCGGATGAATGGCCGGCTCGCCGTCCTCGTCCGCGCCCGCCAGACCGGCCAGGAGCGGATCGCGTCCGGGCTCCTCCATGCGCTCCAGCAGCTCCACGAGCTCCCCCACCGATACGGCAGGCAGACCCGCGAGGCGCTCGAGGAGGGGGGCGTCGCCAGGCACGATTAGGAAAGATTGCGCCGGCGAAGCCGGCGCTCGAAGCGAAATATTCTGGCTCGCGAGAGCATGGAGATCACTTAGACAGAGACTAGCCGCCCGAGGGCGTGGCTGGCTCCTGCGCGGCGGCCAGCTCGTGAGCCTGCCCGGCGGGCACGAGGAAGGCCGAGGCCAGCGCGGCCACCGCGACCACGAGCCCCACGACGAAGACGCCGCCCACCGCGTGCGCCATGGCCGGGCGCATCTGGGCGAGCACGTCGGCCCCGAGGGCCACGCGGGTGATCGGATTGACGATGAGGTCGGGGTGGGCCACGGTCTCGCGCAGCCGGTCTTGAAGATCGGCGGGGGCGGCGGCGAGCAGCCCCGACAGCTCCTGGTGAAGGCGCTGCGCCATGACCGAGCCCATCACCGCCACACCCACCGCGCCGCCGATGCTACGGAAGAAGCTGGTGAGCGAGGTGGCGGAGCCGAGCATCGAGCGGGGAACGGCATTCTGCACGGCGATGAGCATGGGCACGAACACGAGCCCCATGCCCACACCGGCCAGGCTGATGTCGCGCATGGCAATGCCCCGCCTGAGCCCTTCATTCCACCCCGCGAGGAGCACGAAGGCCGCGGTGAGCAACAGCATGCCCACGAACACGATCGAGCGGTATCCCACGCGCAGCACGAGCCGCGCGGCAAGGACGGAGAAGACCACCCAGCCGATCACGAAGGGCACGAGCACGATACCGGCCTCGGTTGCGCTGGTGCCGGTGACCGCCTGCAGGAAGAGCGGCACGAACGTGATGGCGCCGAACATGGCCATGCCGGAGAGGAAGCCCGTCACCGAGGCGGCCCGGACCATGGGATTGGCGAAGAGGGCAAGAGGAACCACCGGCTCGGCAGCCCGCCGCTCGATCAGGACGAAGACGACGAGGAGCACCGCGGAGAGCCCGAGAAGGGCGAGCACCGAGGGTCTCCACCACGAGGCCCCGCGGCCTCCCTCGAGGAGCCCGACGAGAAGCGCGGAGATCACCGCTGCGAAGACGGCCGTGCCCGCGTAGTCGAACGCAGAGGCACGCCGCTCCGATCGTTCGCTCGCCAGTCCCCATCGGATCGCCGCCATGGCGAGAAGGCCAAAGGGAAGATTGATGTAGAACACCCAGCGCCAGGACACGGCGTCCGTGAGCACGCCCCCGATGACCGGTCCCACGAGGGAGGCGACGCCCCACACGCCCGAGAAGTACCCCTGCATCTTGGCGCGACGCTCGAGCCCGTAGAGATCGGCGATGATGGTCATGCCGATGATGATCAGCGAGCCCGCCCCGAGTCCCTGGATGGCGCGGAAGGCGATCAGCTGGGCCATGGTCTGCGACAGCCCCGAGAGCGCCGAGCCCACGAGAAACAGGCTGAGCCCCACCAGGTAGACGCGCCGGCGACCGTACTGGTCGGCCAACCGGCCCCAGAGCGGCATGGTCACCGTCGAAGCGAGGAGGAAGCCCGAGAAGGTCCAGGAGTAGATCCGGATTCCGCCCAGGCTCGCGATGACCGTGGGCATCGCCGTGGCGACGACCGTCGACTCCATGGCCGCGAGGAACATGGAGGCCATGACGCCGGCGACCACGAGCCTGCGGTGTGGCTCGCCGGGCGTGACCACTAGTGGCCTCCGGTGCATCCGGCGCAGCGGCACAGGGCGCGGAGCGCGCGGAACGGGTAGAGGCTCTCGTGGCCGTCCGACCATGTCACGCGGAGGCCGTCGGGCTGCTTCTTGATGTCCTTGGGCCAGCCCATGGCCTGGGTCAGCGCCGTTCCCGCCTCGATCGGGTGGGCGGGATCGTCGAGGCGCAGCCGCTCGAAGGGATAGATGCTCGCGTGGTTGTCGGCCCACGTGACTCCGAGCGCGTAGCGGCCGACCAGATGCACATCCTTGGGCTCGTCGGGATTCGGCTGGCCGAGGATGGGCAGGCTGACCTTGATGGCCATGGCGCCCTCAGGCCGCCTTGAGGCGAAGCCGCTCGCCCGCCAGGAGATAGTGCACGGCCACGTTCTGGTGCCGCCCCCAGGCGAGCGAGCGCTTGCGAATGGCCGCCTCGCTCAGCTCTCGGCCCCGACCGTAGAAGTGCTCGAAGGCCCGGCGCACGCCGAGATCGCCGGCGGCGCAGACATCACCGCGACCCAAGTGCCGGGCGAGGAACCATTCCGCCGTCCACTGCCCGAAGCCACGGACGGCCGTGAGGGTCTCGATCACCTCGTCGTTCGTGTTGCGGGCGAGGGCGTCGAGGTCCAGCTCGCCCGTGGCGACCCGACGGGCGAGACCAACGACGTACTCGGCCTTGCGGGTGGTGAACTGCATGCGGCGCAGCTCGCCCACGGGCGCGCGAGCGAGTCGCGATGCGCGCGGGAATCCGTACACGGTGTGAGGCCCGACCTTGACGGGCGTTCCGTAGCGCCGAACGAGACGCGCGCGCACGGTGAAGGCAAAGGCGAGATTGATCTGCTGTGCGCACACCGAGCCCACGAGCATCTCGAATGGCCTCGGCTGGAGGGTGGGCCGGAGGCCGCGCAGGCGCGGGACGAGGGCGCTCAGCACCGGGTCCGCGGAAGTCTCCCGGTAGAACCCCTCGATGTCCAGATCGAGACCGCAGAGGTGGCGCGCCTCGACGACAGCCGCATCGAGCACGCGCGCGCTCCGGGTGCCGGGAACGGACACGGACAGGCGCGCGCCGTCGACCGGGCCCGACCACCGCAGCTCGTAGCCATGCCAGCGCCCGGCCACTTCCACCGCGCGCACGAGGGAGCCGCCGACCAGGCGATTGCACGGATCCTCGCCCCAGAGGTGAAAGCGTGCGAGGGTCTGCGCCGCGTCGAGCGGCCCGGGGACGACGATCTCGGTCTTCATGGCGGGCTCTCAGTCTACCAGAGCGGCGCCGGGGAAAGACCGGTCAGTGGCGAATGTCGAAGAAGAGCGGGCCGGGCGGCACGGGCCCGCTGTCGTCCAGGCACTTGACCACGAAGTTCAGATCCACGATCTCTTCGGCGAACGGGCGCAACATCGCGCAGGCGGCCGACTCGGCCGGCAGGGGCACGAGGAGCTGCCGGACGCCATGCAGGCGCAGCACCCCTGCCAGATTCGTGAAAGCGTCGAGAGCCTCGCGGCCCTCGATCATCACGTCGAAGGCCTTGACCGCGCGAAAGGCGAACGGGTCGAGACCTCTGGCCGGTCTATCGTCCCACAGGGACAGCCAGGCCGTCCCTGTGCGCTCGCCCGCCGTCCAGCTTCCCGTATAGGCGCCATCGGGGGGCGGAGAGAAGAGCTCGCGCTCGAGGAAGACGGGCACGAAGTGATGGGACTGCACGGCGGCCAGTCGCAGGCGCATCAGGTGCGGGTCGCGGTACAGGTCGAACTGGACCGCCCTCGGCGTCCCATCGGGCTCGAAGCGGGCAAGATCCAGCACGAGATAGTCGAAGCGCCCGATGGTCTGCCAGCCCAGAGACGTGACCATCTTCATGGACGGCGCATTGGAGGTCTTGATGAGACCCGTGAGGTAGCTGGCCCCCTGATCGATGGCCCACCGCTCGGCGGCCTCGAGCATGCCGGGTCCGAGGCGCCGTCGCTGCAGTCCCGGCAGGACGCGGGTATTAAAGGAGTAGGCGGTCTTGCGGTGACCGCCCGCCACCCGGACCTCGGTCATGGCGACGCACTCGACCCCCACCACTACCCCGTCCTGCTCGACCACGAGGACCCGGGACGAAGGATAGGCGTCGGTACGAGCGAAGAAGTTCCGGCGCGCCTGAAGAAGCTCCGCGCCGGCGTTGGGGGCGGTGCCCTCGAGGGCTATGAGGGCCTCATGGTCTTCCTCGGTTGCCGCGCGCAGAACGATGTCCTGCACAACCCTGTTCAGGACCGTGTGCGACATAGGCCCTCCTCCCCGGGCGGGGGGACACGTACTTCACCGGCCACGAGCGGCGCCATCGTACCGCACCGCGCAAACCTCTGCCGGAGAAAGTGCGCTATTCCCGACCCTGCCCCGATCCTGGGCGGCGAGGCTTGCCTGGGCCCCACGGACCCAGCAGGCGGCTCAAAAGGGTCCAGATGCGAGGCGGCGAGGGCGGCGGCACCCCGAGGCGTAGTTCTCACTCAGCCCTCGCCTCGTGGCTTCACCCCTCAGCTCGAAGTGCCACGTACGTTGAGCGGGTGCCGCCGCCCTCGCCGCACTCCCGGAGATGGCCCTTTTCAGCCGCCTAATGGAGGTGGTAGGGGACGTCCGTCACCACGACATTCTTCCGGAAGAGCAGCGCGCCTTTGATCAGGAGCGCCGTCTGGTTGTGCAGGAGGTGCTGCCACCAGTGCTTGGGCACGAACTCGGGGATGACGATGGTGACCATGTGGTTGTCGCCGAGGGCGAGGAGATGGTTGAGGTACTCGAGAAAGGGCTGGAGGAGCGATCGATAGGGCGAGGAGAGGACGACGAGGGGCGCGCCCATGCCCCACTTGATCCACTTCTCCTCCAGGCGACGCGTCTTGTCCGGATCGAGCTCGACGTAGACGCCCTTGACCGAGGGGGCCAGCGTCCGCGCGTACTGCAGGGCGTGGATGACGCCGCGATGGATGTCACCCACGAGCACGAGCACGGTGTGCTCCAGGGGCGGCGGCCCCTCGTAGCCGTCGAGAGAGAGCTGCCCGGCCACATCGGCGTAGTGGCGATGGATGGCCATGAACATCACGACGAGGAGCGGGATCAGGAGCACCACGACCCAGGCGCCGTGGGTGAACTTGGTGGCCGTGATGACGAGAACGACCGCGCCCGTGGTGGTGGCGCCCACGGCATTGACCCACCAGCGCCAGCGCCAGCCCGGCTCGTGGCGCGCGAGCCAGCGACGGACCATGCTCGCCTGCGAGAGCGTGAAGGAGAGAAAGACTCCGACGGCATAGAGCGGGATGAGTCCGTGAGTGCTGCCGCCGAAGATCACGAGGAGGAGCGCCGCCGTCCCCCCGAGGATGAGGATGCCGTTGGAGAAGACGAGGCGATCCCCGCGCGAGCCGAACTGCCGCGGGAGGAAGCCGTCCCGGGCCAGGAAGAAGGACAATCGCGGGAAATCGGCGAAGGCCGTGTTGGCCGCGAGCACCAGGATGAGCATGGTGGCGCCCTGGATGAAGAAGTAGAAGAGGCTCTCCCCGAAGATCTGGCGGGCGAGCTGGGAGACGATGGTCTCCTCGACCATCGGAGTCAGATGGTAGTGCCGCGCCAGGAACGTGATGCCCATGAAGAGCGAGACGAGGATGACGCCGAGCCACCCGAGCACGATGCGGGCGTTCCTGGCTTCCGGAGGCTTGAAGGCGGGAATGCCGTCGGAGACGGCCTCCACGCCGGTGAGGGCCGCGCACCCCGAGGCGAAAGCCCGGAGGATGAGAAAGATGGTCAGGTCCTGCGCGGCGGGAGTGAACGGCCGCGTCGCCTGCGCGGCCACATCCCACGCCAACGCCCAGCGCACGAGCCCGTAGAGGATGAGGATGCCCGCGGCACCCACGAAGAGATAGGTGGGCAGCGCGAAGAGCTTGCCCGACTCGCGCAGGCCGCGGAGGTTGGCGAGGGTGATCGCCGCCACGAAGCCGACGCCGATGGCCACGCGATAGTCGAAGAGGGCAGGAACGGCCGAGGTGAGGGCGGCCACGCCGGCGGCCATGCTCACGGCGACGGTGAGCACGTAGTCGATGAGGAGCGCCCCCGCCGAGATGAGGCCGGGCAGCGTCCCCAGGTTGTCCTTGGTGACGATGTACGAGCCGCCGCCTTGCGGGTAGGCGAGAATGGTCTGGCGGTACGAGCTCACCACCACGGCGATCAGGATGGCGATGGCCACGCCGATGGGAATGGACAGGTAGAGGGCCGCGCTGCCCGCGAGCACGAGGATGAGGAGGATTTCTTCCGTCGCGTAGGCCACGGAGGACAGCGCGTCGGAGGAGAATACCGCGAGCGCCGCGGTCTTGGAGAGCCGCTCGTGACGGGCCTGGGCCGTGGCCAGAGGGCTCCCGACCACGAGTTTCTTGAGCGCGTGGAGATTCACCGGCGGTTCTCGGAGGCCTACCCTAGCCGCGGCCGCGGCGGCCGTCAAGCTTCAGGCGCTGGCTCACGCTTTGAGATGAAAGGGCACGTTGACGACGACGAGGCCGGGCCGGAAGAGGAGCGCCCCCTTGACGAGGAGCGCCGTCTGATTGTGCAGGACGTGCTGCCACCAGTGGCGCGGCACGAATTCGGGGATGACAATGGTGACGATCTGATGGGGTGATTGGGCCCGCAGGCGCTCGACATAGTCGAGAAGAGGGCCCAGCACCGACCGGTAGGGAGAGGACAGAACCACGAGGGGCACGCCGCACCCACCCTTTTCCCACCGCTCCTCGAGGCGCAGGGTGCGGGCGGGATCGATCTCGACGTATACGGCCTTGGGATTCGGACTCAGCGACTGGGCATAGCGCAGGGCCCGCACCACCCCCATGTGCAGGTCTCCCGCAAGGACGAGCACGGTGTTGACCACAGGCGGCTCGTCGGCGAGGTGCTCGAGCGACAGTTCCTCGGCCACGGCCTCGTAGTGGCGATGGACGGCTTGAAAGGCCGCGACCATGAGCGGGATGAGCAGCACCACGATCCAGGCGCCGTGCGAGAACTTGGTGGCGGCGATGACGAGCGTCACGAGGCCGGTGACCACGGCGCCCGTGCCGTTGATGGCGAGCCGCCAGTGCCAGCCCGACCCGTGATCCGTGAGCCAGTGGCGCACCATGCCGGCCTGCGAGAGCGTGAACGAGAGGAACACGCCCACCGCGTAGAGGGGGATGAGGGCGTGAGTCTCCCCCCGGAAGATGACGATGAGGAGCGCGGCCAGCCCGCCCAGGATGAGGATCCCGTTCGAAAAGACGAGACGGTCGCCGAGGGTGGTGAACTGGCGCGGAGCGTAGTGGTCCCGGGAGAGAAGACTGGTCAGTCTCGGAAAGTCCGCGAACGAGGTGTTGGCGGCGAGCACGAGGATGAGCACGGTCGAGACCTGGATGAGGTAGTAGAAGAGGCCCGTCCCGAAAAGAGCCCGCGCGATCTGCGACACCACCGTCTCGTTCTCGATGGGCGTCACCTGCAGGGCGGAGGCCAGGATGGTGATGCCGAGAAAGAACGTGCCCAGGATGCCCGCCATCCAGCCCATGGTGATGGCGGCGTTGCGCGCCTCCGGCGGCTTGAAGGCGGGCACGCCGTTCGAGATCGCCTCGATCCCCGTGAGGGCCGTGCAGCCGGAGGAGAACGCGCGCAGCACGAGAAACCAGGTCAGAGGGACGGCGGTCTCTACGGCGCGTGGAGACAAAGGCGTCAGGTCGCCGTGGAGCCAGCGGTACACTCCCGCCAGGATCAGCGCGGCGAAGGCGACGATGAAGAGATAGGTGGGGACGGCGAAGACCCGACCCGACTCGCGGACGCCGCGCAGGTTGGCGAAGGCGATGAGGCAGATGAAGCCCACGCCGAGGGCCACGCGATGGGTCAGGAGCTCTGGGAACGCCGAGGTGAGCGCGGCCACCCCGGCAGCCACGCTCACGGACACGGTCAGCACGTAGTCGATGAGGAGCGCCGCCGCGGCCACCAGCCCCGGGGTCGGGCCGAGGTTGGCGCGGGCCACGATGTAGGAGCCGCCGCCCGACGGATAGGCGTGGATGGTCTGCTGATACGAGATGGCGACCACCGCGAGGAGCCCGGTGATGGCCACGGCCACCGGCACGGCCAGATGGGCCGCGGCCATGCCGGCCAGGATGAGCACGAGGAGGATCTCTTCCGTCGCATAGGCCACGGAGGAGAGCGCATCGGAGGAGAAGACGGCGAGGGCGACGCGCTTCGAGAGCCGCTCGTGGCGCGCCTGGGCCAGGGGCATCGGCCGCCCGACCACCCAGCGCTTCAGCAGGCTGGCGTTCATGGCCGCCGCGAGCGGGGCACCACGCGGCGGGTCAGGAGCTTCCGCCCTTGGGCTCGCCCTCCTTGGCGGTGGTCTTGGCCTCGGGCTCATCCGTGCCCTTCTTGAACTCGCGAATCGCCTGCCCGAGCGAGCGCCCCAGCTCCGGGATCTTGGCGCCGCCGAAGAGGACGAGGGCGATCAGCAAGATGACGATCAGCTCCTGTGCTCCAAGACCAAACATGGTGTGTGCTCCTCTGACCGCGATTCGTCCACGCCGACGGCCGGCTCGACCGCTGCCAGCCTACGCCCCCGGTCGCGACAGTGTCAAACCCGCTCGCCCCAAGCGTTTCTTGGCGCCGGGGCCCCTCGGTTGCTAGGCTGACCGCAGCCGGCCGACCGCCCTCGACTCCCGGGGACTCCAAGGAGACGCCCATGAACATCCTGATGCCGGACATCGCCGTGGCGGAGAAGATCCTCCGCTCCGTCGCCGTCTACGGCTTCCTGCTCGTAGCCTTTCGCATCGCAGGCAAGCGCCAGCTCGGCCAGATGACGGCCTTCGATCTCATCGTGCTTCTCATCATCAGCAACGTTCTCCAGAACGCAGCCATCGGCAACGACAACTCCCTGGGCGGGGGGCTCCTGGGCGCCACCGTGATCATCGTCCTCAACTATCTCATCGCGTGGCTGACCTACCGCCACCGGGGGCTCGAGCGGATCGTCGAGAACTCTCCGACCATCCTCGTCAAGCACGGCCACGTCTTGCGCTCGAATCTCGATCGAGAGTGCATGAGCCTCCCCGAGCTCCGGGCAGCCCTGCGCAAGGAAGGCATCGCCACGATGAGCGAGGTCCGCTACGCCATCCTCGAAGAGGATGGCCACGTGACCGTGATCCCGAGAAGGGCCACGCCGGCGTGAGCCTGATCGCGGGCTGGTTCTCGGCGGGCCCGGGGGTGGGTGACCCCGCGACCCTGCTCGCCCACTGGGGCTATGTCGCGGTCTTCGTCCTCGTCATCCTCGGCAACGCGGGAGTGCCCGTCCCCGAGGAGACCGTCCTCCTCCTCGCGGGCTACCTCGTGTGGCGCGGAGAGCTCGAGCTGCACATCGTGCTCGCCGTCGGCTTCGCGGCCGCCGTCATCGGCGACAATATCGGCTACTGGCTGGGGCGCCGCTTCGGCAAGGGCGCGCTCGAGCGCCACGCGCACTGGATCCTCGGACACCCGGAGCGGCTCGAGTCCATGCAGCGCTTCGTCGCTCGGCGCGGCGCCCTGGCCGTCTTCGTCGCCCGCTTCGTGCCCGGGCTCAGGTTCACGGCGGGCCCGCTCGCCGGCGCCCTCGGCCTCGATGCGTGGTCCTTCACGGGCGCCAACGTGCTCGGCGCCGCCTTCTACGTTCCCCTCACGGTGGCGGGCGGGTGGGCCATCGGCTATGGACTGGGCGGCTACGTCGAGCGGCTGCGGCGGGTCGTGGGCAACGTGGAGCACTTCGTGCTGCTGGCCGCGGTGGCCAGCGCGGGCGCGCTCATCGCGTGGCGCGCCGCGCGCTGGCTGAGCCGACGGCCCAAGGCCTCCTGAGCCGCCTCGGCGGGCTCAGGGCGCCTTGACGTCGCCGAACCCGTCCGACCCGCGCAGGCGATCGTCCGTCCCCGGGATATACCGCCGCTCGAGCTCCTGGAAATGGGCGACTCTCGCCATCACGTGATGGCTCTCCGTGGGGTGGCCCACCTTGGTGCGCTCGAGCCCCCATTGCCCCTGTTCCTCGTTCTTGACGAGATCGTGCATGGCATTCCACACCGCGTACATGGCGGCGTGCGCGCCGTAGAGGGTGATGAAGATGAACTTGTAGCCGAGCTCGCCCAGCTCGCGGAACGTGAAGGGATGGGGATCCTTGTGCCACCGGAAGGACGACGAGTAGTTGAAGGCGAGAGGGAGCTTCGGGTGGGTCTGGCGCATGGCCCGGGCGAACTCGATGGCGGGGCCGCGGTCGGAGTTCGACAGCTCGCACCAGACCAGATCCACGCCGGCGTCGGCATACGCCCGCCCGCGCCAGATCGCCTCCTCCATGCTTCCCCCCACCGCCCCGTAGGCGTCGGTGCGCGCGATGACCACGAAGTCTCGGTCGAGCCTGTCTCGCTCGGCGAGGGCGGCGCGATACTTCCCGATGGCCTCCTCGCGTGACACGACGGTCTTGCCCGCGATGTGGCCACAGCGCTTGGGGAAGCGCTGATCTTCGAGGTGGATGCCCGCCACCCCGGTCTTCACGAACTCCTGTACCGTGCGCATGGTCGAGAGGGCATTGCCGTAGCCGTCGTCGGCGTCGGCGATGATCGGGACCTCGACGGCGCTGGCGACCATGGAGGCCGTCTTGGCGACCTCGGTCATGGTCAGGAGGCCCATGTCCGGCCACCCGTTGAGCATGGCCACCGAGTATCCGGACAGGTAGATGGACTTCATGCCCGCGCTCTCCGCGATCTGAGCGTCGAGGGGCGAGTAGATTCCGCCCGTGTAGAGGTACGGCTCGTCCCGGAGCAGCTGACGGAAGATCGTGCCCTTGCTCTCCATGTCTTCCTCCGCGCTCAGATCCGCGCGGGCGCCGATGGCGCCCAGGGCAGCTCGAGCAGGTTCTCGGCACAGTGGCCGCAGTAGTGGGTGGACTCGAGCTGGTACGCGCACGCGGAACAGCAGGGCGCCCCGCATGCGATGCATCCAAGCTGCTCGAAGGCGAAACGCACTTCGCTTCCGCACCGGCAGTGACCGGCCATGGCAGACCTCCTTTGGTCTTGGCCGTGGCATGGCGGCAAGAAGCGTTCCGAGGCGCTAAGTGGCTGGAAGAATGCGAGTCTCGCCAGCTCGATTCCTGTGGAGCGATCAGAAAGTGAGACGCTAAGGTCTCACAAATTCACGTCCAGGCAAGCCATCTGAATCTCAAACTATTATGGAACCTGGCGCGATTGCCTCTTCATCAGTATGGGACTCACAGGTCTCACTACTGAGACCCATATGTCCCACTCCTGAAAGGCTTTGTTTTGATTCGGTATTTCAATATGAGGCGATGGAGATTGCGGCGGGTGATCCCGGCTCGCCTGGCCGCCACCGAGACATTGCCGCGGGCCTCTGCCAACAAGCGGCTGATGGCCTCACGCTCGAAGAGAGCCAGGGTCCGGGCGCGGGCTTGCAGGAATCCTTCGCCCGCCCGGAGCGTCGCCGGCGCAGGCTCCTGCAGGTGCAACGGAAGATGAGCGACGTCAACCTGGCGACTCGTGGCCAGCACTACCGCGCGCTCGATGATGTTCTCGAGCTCGCGTAAATTGCCGGGCCACGGATACCGCTTGAGGAGGTCGAGGGCTTCCGGGGCAAAGCGGTCCACGCGCTTGTTGACCTTGGCCTCGGCCTTGCGAAGGAAGTGATGGGCGAGCACGGGAATGTCCTCGGTCCGCTCACGCAGCGGCGGAAGCGTGATGGTGAAAGTGTTGAAGCGGTAGAAGAGATCCTCCCTGAACTCGCTGACCGCGAGCGCCTTCTCGAGATCACGGTTGGTGGCGGCGATGACGCGCACCCGGACCTTGCGAGTGACCACGTCCCCCACGGGCTTGATCTCGCCCGTCTGCAGCACGCGGAGGAGCTTGGCCTGCATCTCGAGCGGCATGTCGCCGACCTCGTCGAGGAAGATGGTGCCGCCGTCCGCCCGCTCGAAGAGGCCAGGCTTGTCCGCCACCGCGCCCGTGAAGGCCCCGCGCTTGTGGCCGAAGAGCTCGGATTCGAGCAGGGTGGGAGCGAGGGCCGTGCAGTTGACGGTGACGAGGGGCCGCTCCCGCACGTTCGAGTACCGGTGAATGGCGCGAGCCACCAGCTCCTTGCCTGTGCCCGACTCGCCGCGGATGAGCACGGTGGTGGGGGTGGCGGCCACGCGCACGATCAGCTCGGCCAGCTCCTTCATCTTGGGATTCTGGCCGAGGATGAAGTCGCCCTCGGCCTGCGCCTGGATCTCGCGCAGCATCATCCCGTACCGGTCTTCCAGCTCCTCCGAGCGCTTGCGCTCCGCGAGCAGGTCCCACATGAACTTGGCGCTCGCCCCGCCCATCACCTCGGCGGTGGGAGGTTTGAGCGTCTGGATGGCCCGCTCGACGTCGGGACTCCCCGTGACGTCGATGATGAGATCCACCGTCGGGTCGGCCACGAGGGCGCCGAGCCCCGTGGCCACGGGGACATTGAGTCGCCGCGCCAGCTCGAGACCGGGGGCCCACGGATTGAGATCGGCGATCCCGAGGATGGTGACGGTGGGATCGCCCACGAACATCTCGAGGAGGGCGCGCCCTCCCTTGCCGGCCCCGATGATGACGACCTTGGTCATGGGCGGCGGCGAGGACCGATCAGAACGGCTGCGGCACCTGGTCGCGTTCTGCGCGGTTCTCGAAGGACGCGTACTCGGGGATGAAGGTCAGGTTGATCGTCCCCGTGGGACCGTTCCGCTGCTTGCCGATGATGACCTGGGCGAGGTGCTCGTTCTCCGCCGGCTGCACGCCGTACCGATCGGGCCGGTAGAGAAAGAGGATGAGGTCGGCGTCCTGCTCGAGAGCGCCGGACTCGCGCAGGTCGGACAGCTGGGGCTCCTTGCTCTGGCGGCTCTCCACCGCGCGCGAAAGCTGGGAGAGGGCCACCACGGGCACGTTGAGCTCCTTGGCCAGGGCCTTGAGCGAGCGCGAGATCTCGGAGATCTCCTGCTGCCGGTTCTCGGGGTTCCGGCCCCGCATGAGCTGGAGATAGTCGATGACGATGAGGTCGAGGCCGTGCTCGGCCTTCATGCGTCTCGCCTTGGCCCGCGCCTCGAGCACGGACAGGGCGGGCGAGTCGTCGATGTAGATGGGCGCCTCCGCGAGCCGGCCCGCGGCGTTGGTGAGGCTCGTCCAGTCGCGCGTGTCGAGGTAACCCGTGCGCACCTTGTGCGAATCCACGCGCCCCTCCGCGCAGAGGAGACGCTGGACGAGCTGCTCCTTGGACATCTCGAGGCTCAGGACGAGGACGCGACGCTGGCTCCGCACGCCCGCGTACTTGGCGATGTTCATGGCGAAGGCGGTCTTGCCCATGGAGGGCCGCCCCGCAATGATGATGAAATCGCTCGACTGGAAGCCCGAGGTCTTCTCGTCGAGCCCGGAGAAGCCCGTGGCCAGTCCGGTGATGTGCTCCTTCTGGTCGTAGAGCTTCTCGATCTGCTCGAAGGTGCCCTTGAGGATGGAGCGCACGGGGAAGGCGGTGCCCTGCATGCGCCGCTCGGAGATCTGGAAGATGAGCCGCTCGGCGTCGTCCAGCACCTTCTCGACGTCGTCGCGCCCGTCGTAGCTCCGGCCGATGATCTCGGTGGCGATCCGGATGAGGTCGCGCAGGACGGCCTTCTCCCGCACGATGGCGCCGTAGGAAAGGAGATGGGCGGCCGTGGCCGCCTCCTCGGCGAGGGCGCCGAGGGCGGCGGGACCTCCGACCTCGTCGAGCTCGCTGCGCCGGCGGAGCTCCTCGGAGATGGTGAGCAGGTCCACCGGCTCGTTGCGCTCGAAGAGCGCGAGCATGGAGTCGAAGATCTTGCGGTGGCCTTCCTTGTAAAAGTCGGCGGGCTTGAGGAGCTCGACCGCCTTGGGAAGGCTCTCCCGATCCAGGAGCATTCCCCCCAGCACCGCCCGCTCCGCCTCCAGGCTGTGCGGCGGGATCTTGGAGGTGAGGAGATCGGCGAGCGTCGCCACGTCTACTCGCGGGTGACGGAGACCTTGAGCTGCGCGGTCACCTCGGCGTGAAGGCGGACGGGGACGGAGAACTCACCCACCGACTTGATCGGCTCGTCCAGGGCGATGCGCCGCCGCTCGATGTCGACGCCGTGCTCCGTGAGGTAGGCGGCGAGGTCGGCCTTGCCCACGGAGCCGAAGAGGCGCCCTTCGTCGGAGGCGGGGCGGACCTGGGTGAAGTGCAGCGCCTCGATCGCCGCCGCCTGGCTCTGGGCCTGGGCCTTGAGCTTGGCCGCCGCCGCGTCCTGGCGGCTCTTGATCTGCTCGAGGTTCTTGAGATTGGCGGGGGTGGCGTTGAGGGCCAGCTTCTGGGGCAGGAGGAAGTTGCGCGCGTAGCCGTCGGACACGTCACGGACCTCGCCGCGGCGGCCCAGCGACGGCACGTCGTCCATGAGAATGATCTTCATGCGCGCCCCCTACTCCGACGTCTGGGCCAGGAGCGCGACGGTACGCGCTCGCCGGATGGCGCGGGTGAGCTGGCGCTGGTGCCGGGCGCAGCTGCCCGAGATTCGGCGCGGGGTGATCTTGCCGCGCTCTGACACGAAGTTCTTCAGCCGGCGCACGTCCTTGTAGTCGACGAGCTGCACCTTGTCCATGCAGAACTTGCAGACCTTGCGCCGGCCGAACCGGCGCCGCTTGACGGGCTTGCTAGTAGGCGGAATAGCTCTCTCTCCTTGTCGTGACGTTTCCCGCGCCTAGAAGGGGACTTCGTCTTCCCCTGCTTCGGCGGCGGCCTCGACAGCCTCGGGCGGGCCGCCCGGCGCGGTCGCCGGCGCCTTGCTCCGTCCCATGAACTGCACGCGCTCTGCGACCACCTCGACCACGTTGCGCTTCTGGCCGTCCTTGGTCTCCCAGTCGCGCGTCTGCAGCCGCCCCTCCACCAGGATGGGGCTACCCTTGTCGAGGTACTCGCCGCAGCTCTCCGCCTGCTTGCCCCACACCACCACCGTGAGGAAACAGGTCTCCTCGCGCTTCTCACCGCCCTGGGTCGTGTAGTTGCGATTCACCGCGAGGCGCAGGTCCGCCACCGCGGTGCCGCTGGGCGTGTAGCGAAGCTCCGGAGGACGCGTCAGGTTGCCCATGAGGAACACTTTGTTGAGGTTCGCCATCAGGCGTTCTCCTCGACGGCCGCCGGCTGCGGCTTGGGCGTTCCGCGCACGCGCTTCTTGACAGGCACCCGCGTGGTCATGAAGCGCAGCACGTGCTCGTTGAGCTTGAGCTGCCGCTCGAACTCCTTGACGGTGGCCGGCTCGGCAGAGCACTCGATGACCGCGTACGTGCCCTCCCGCTGCTTGCGCAAGTCATATGCGAGCCGACGCTTCCCCCAGCTCTCGGACTTGCCCGGCTCGGCGCCGAGTCCCTTCAGGGTCTCGGTGAGGCGACCGAGCAGCACCGGGACTTCCTCGTCGGTCAGTCGCGGATCGATGATGAGCAATATCTCGTACGGATACAGACGATTCACCTCCTCCAACTCCCCACGGTCAATTGGAAAAGCACTTGACCATACCACAGATGCCATTCCCGAACACCACCCATGCCCGTCATGTCCGCCCGTCCTGTCCGGATGATGGATGGGTCCGTGGCCCGCGTCAAGACGTGAACAAAAAGACACGGCCCCCGCCGGATATCCGGCGGGGGCCGTGAGCGTTTCAGATTCTCCTAGAAGTCGCCGTGCGGCATGGGCGGCGCGGCGGGCCCCTTCTCCTCCGGCAGATCCGTGACGAGCGCCTCCGTGGTCAACAGCAGCGAGGCGACCGAGGCGGCGTTTTGCAGGGCCACGCGCTCGACCTTGGTGGGGTCGATGATGCCCGCGTCGATCATGTCGACAAACTCGAGGCTCTCGGCGTCGAAGCCGCGGGTGGCGACTTTCTCCGCCTTCACCTTCTCCACGATGACGCTCCCCTCGAGCCCGGCGTTCTCCACGATCTGGCGGATCGGCTCTTCGAGCGCCCGGCGCACGATCATGGCGCCGACCTTCTCATCGCCCTCGAGCTTCAGCCCGTCGATCTTGGTGGACGCCCGCAGCAGGGCGACGCCGCCGCCCGGCACGATCCCCTCTTCCACCGCCGCGCGTGTCGCGTTGAGCGCATCCTCCACGCGGGCCTTCTTCTCCTTCATGGCCGTCTCGGTGGCGGCCCCGACCTTCACGACGGCCACGCCGCCGGCCAGCTTGGCCAGCCGCTCCTGGAGCTTCTCACGATCGTAGTCCGAGGTGGTTTCGTCGATCTGCGCCCGGATCTGCTTGATACGTCCCTCGATGGAGGCCGTCTTGCCCGCGCCCTCGACGATGGTGGTGTTGTCCTTGTCCACCACCACCTTCTTGGCCTTCCCCAGGTCTTCCAGCTTGATGTTCTCGAGCTTGATGCCGAGGTCTTCCGTGATCGCCTTGCCGCCGGTGAGGGTGGCGATGTCCTCGAGCATGGCCTTGCGTCGGTCGCCGAAGCCCGGGGCCTTCACGGCCGCGCAGTGCAGGGTGCCGCGGAGCTTGTTGACCACGAGGGTGGCCAGGGCCTCGCCCTCGATGTCCTCGGCGATGATGAGGAAGGGCTTGCCCGCCCGCGCCACCTGCTCGAGCAGCGGCAGCATGTCCTTCATCACGCTGATCTTCTTCTCGTGGATCAGGACGAGGGCGTCCTCGAGGACGCACTCCATGCGCTCGGCGTCGGTCACGAAGTAGGGCGAGAGGTATCCGCGGTCGAACTGCATGCCCTCGACCACGTCGAGCACCGTCTCGGCGGACTTGGACTCCTCGACCGTGATCACGCCGTCCTTGCCTACCTTCTCCATGGCTTCGGCGATGAGGTTGCCGATGGCCTTGTCGTTGTTGGAGGCGATGGAGGCGACCTGCGCGATCTCCTTCTTGTCCTTGGTCGACTTGCTGAGCTTCTTGAGCTCCGCCACGACCGCTTCCACGGCCGCGTCGATCCCGCGCTTGAGTCCCATGGGGTTGGCGCCCGCGGTGACGTTCTTCAGGCCCTCCTTGAAGATGGCCTGGGCGAGCACGGTCGCGGTGGTCGTTCCATCACCGGCGATGTCCGAGGTCTTGGACGCCACTTCCTTGAGCATCTGCGCGCCCATGTCCTCGTAGTTGTCCTTGAGCTCGATCTCCTTGGCCACCGTCACGCCGTCCTTGGTGATGGTGGGGCTGCCGAACTTCTTGTCGATGACCACGTTGCGCCCCTTGGGGCCCATGGTGGCCTTGACAGCAGCGGACATGATGTTGATTCCGCGCAAGAGGGCGGCTCGGCCCTCGTCGCTGAACAGAACCTGCTTGGGCATCTGACTCTCCTCCTCGTTCGTTCGTATGGAATTGACCGGCCTGGATGGCCGGCCGGGTGTCTGCCGGGCGCGCGCGCCCGGTCGTGTGCCGACCTACCGGCTACTCAAGAATGCAGAGCACGTCCTCTTCGCGCAGGATCAGGTACTCCTCGTCGTCCAGCGTCACCTCGGAGCCCGAGTACTTGCCGAAGAGGATCTTGTCGCCCGCCTTCACGTCGAGCGCGACCTTCTTGCCCTCGTCCGTGACCTTGCCATTTCCCACGGCGATCACCTTGCCCTCCTGCGGCTTCTCCTTTGCGGAGTCGGGGATGATGATCCCGCCCTTCTTGGTCTCCTTCTCTTCCTGGCGCTTGACGAGAATCCGGTCATGCAACGGACGAATCTTCATAGCCAAATCGCCTCCCGATAGATAAGATGTTGTGGCTCCTGATCCCTTCGTGACCGTTTCGGAGGTTAGCACTCACCGACTGCGAGTGCTAATATAGTCAACGAGGCTGGTCAAGTCAAGCGGCAATAATTCCAGCCATTTCAGCAGTTTATACGGAGGCTTCCTCATGCCCGCCATCCCGTCGAAGCCCCGCGTCATGATCTCGCGAGCCCTGCCCGAGGAGGTCATCGCGCGCGCCAGGAGCCGGGCCGACGTGGATCTGCACGCGGGAGACAAGCCCCTGTCGAAGACCGAGCTGATCGCGAGGGTCAAGGATCGCGAGGGTCTCGTGTGCCTCATCACCGACACCATCGATTCGTCGGTTTTCGAGTCCTGTCCCGGTCTCAAGGTGGTCTCCAACGTCGCCGTCGGCTTCAACAACATCGACGTGGCGGCGGCGACCAAGCGGGGCGTCGTGGTCACCAACACGCCGGACGTCCTCACGGAGACCACGGCGGACTTCGCGTGGACGCTCTTGATGGCCACGGCCCGGCGGCTGGTCGAGGCGGATCGCTACGTCCGCGACGGCAAGTTCACGCAGTGGGAGTACATGGTCCTGCTCGGCGGCGACGTCCATGACAAGACGCTGGGCATCATCGGCTTCGGGCGTATCGGCCGGGCCATGGCCCGGCGCGCCCTCGGCTTCAACATGCGCGTCCTCTATCAGGATGCCGTGGCGGCAGACCCCGCCACCGAGCGGGAGCTTCGCGCCACGCGCACGGATACGGCCACGCTCCTGCGCGACTCCGATTTCGTCAGCATCCACACGCCGCTCCTCCCGGACACCCGCCACCTCATCAATGCGCAGTCGCTCCGCACCATGAAGAAGACGGCCTACCTCGTCAATGCCTCCCGCGGTCCCGTGGTCGACGAGGCGGCGCTGGTGCAGGCTCTGAAGGAAGGCTGGATCGCGGGAGCCGGTCTCGACGTCTTCGAGGAAGAGCCGAAGGTCCATCCCGGCCTCATGGGTCTTTCCAACGTGGTGCTCGCCCCGCATATCGCCAGCGCCTCCTCGGATACGCGGATCAAGATGGCGGCCCTCGCCGTGGACAACTGTCTCGCGGTCCTCGAAGGGCAGACTCCCCCCACGCCCGTCAATCCGGAGGTCCTGGGGAAGCGCTAGGAGCCGGATGAGCGAGGCCCGCCGAGACGGCGGGTCAAGCGGTCCAGCCGGTAGACAAGCGCAGAGAGTACGATCTCGGAGGCGCGATGCAGACGCGCGCGCTCCAGAGCTTCGGTCACCACCGAGTGCGCCCGGGCGAAGTCGCGCAGACGGTGCTCGTGGATCTTGGCCATCTCCTCCCAGGGGCGCGGATCGAATCCTCGCCCGCCGCGGGCCGCGGCTTCCCAGAGCGTGTGAGAAGCTTCCCAGCGCGCCCGCCGCTTTTCTCCCCAGGCCAGGCGCGCGAGCAGCCGCTCTCGCGCGGGGCTGTCGAGCCCGCGCTCGAGGGCCATCCGGTAGCACGCCTCGCCCCGATCCGGATCGACCAGCTCCCAGAGCCTCCCGAGCCCGCTGAGCTCGTCGGGGCCGAGCTCGGCGACCGGAGCGCGATCGAGGGCGTCGGCGACCCAGCCCGTGAGGGCCGCCAGCGAGAGAACGTCGTGGCGATTGTGCTCGAAGACGCGGGGAAGCTCCCCGGGCGCCTTGCGCCTGAGGTACTCGAAGTACACGGAGGGGATCAGCGCGCCCGGCAGGTCCCCCGCCCGCTCGAAGCCCAGCGCGTGCAGCTCGACGGTGACGAGCCGGCAATCGGAGAGCCGGGCGCTCCAGAGCCGGCGCGCCGCGGGCAGGAGGTCGAGGTGGGGAATCGTCCCCGGCCACCGACGGCGCGCGAGCACGAAGCGTGTCTCGAGAAGGGGTAGATCGAAGCCGGCGCCATTGTAGGTGACGAGGCCGTCCACCTCGCGCAGCAGCGGCTCCAGCGCGGCCAGGAGCGCGGGCTCGTCGTCGAGATCCCGCATGAAGTACTGCCGCACCTCGAACTCGTCGCCGTCGAAGAAGCCCACGCCGACGAGAAAAGCATAGGTCCCGGTTCCCCCCGCGAGGCCGGTGGTCTCCGTGTCCAGATAGAGGAGCCGGGGACCCTTCGGCGGCTCCCCGCGGCGGGCGAGAAGGGCGAGGGGCTGGTGGGCCATGGCCCGCGCGGCATCGAGGGGCTGACGGCCGTGGCAGTGGCCGGCCACGAAGCGGCGGCGGACGCAGAGGATCTGCCCCTTGTCGGTCTCCTCGACACTCCCGCCCAGGAGGTCCTCCAGCGAGCCCGTGCGCCGAAAGGGCGCGGGCGCGCGGCTCTTGGCTTCGAGACGCCGGATGACCTGGCTCAGATCGGAGAGGGAGGGATTCTGCGTCACGCGGACGGCGGATCTAGCGGCGGGCGACGAGCCGCTGGAGAAGCGCCAGGGCAATGGGCTTGGCGCGCCGGCCGACCTCGTTCACGGGCCCGACGCAGGACGGGCAGCCCGCGGGGCACGCGCAGGTCTGGAGGACCTCGAGCCCGCGCGCGAGCAGGTCGGGCAGCACCTCGAAGATGCGCTCGGCCAGCCCGATGCCGCCGGGCTGATTGTCGTAGAGATAGATGGTGGGGGTGAACTCGTCGCCCTGGACGAGCTGGGCGCGCATGATCTCGCGCGTGACCACCTTGCCCTCGGCATAGGGCGAGCCGTCCCCGAGCCAGGCGCCGATATCGCGGATGTCGCACAGGAGGAAGATGGGGGCGAGGGAGTGGAGCAGCCGCGTGAGGGCGCGCAGCCCATCCACCAGCTCGTCGCGGTGGGAGGAGATCTCCGCGAGGAGCGCGGGCGCCACGGTCAGCCACGCCGCCGTCGTCTGCATCTCCTGCTGGGGCAGCTCGACTTCGCCCGCCCCCACGTTCTCCAGCGTGCCCATCTTGATCTTCTTGAAGCCCACCACCTTCTCGGCGACGAGCACCTCGCCCTGCTCGGCCACGAGGCCCGGAGTCTCCTGGCGGCTGAAGCGCTGGAGGATCCACACGCCCTTGGCGCTGATGGCGTCGGTGAAATAGTCGACGATGACCTTCTTCACGTAGGCGACCTTTTCCTCGTCCTCCCGATAGCGAAGCTCCTGGACCTCGAAGGGCTCGCCCTCGACCATGTAGATGGCCTTGGGATAGATCATGGCGAAGGCACTCTTCCAGTCCACCTCGGCGATGATCTGCCGCCGCTTGATCTGCTTCTCGTCGCGCGCCGTCGTGTCGATCACGAGGAAGTTGTCCGAGGTGACGGTGCGCAGGGAGACGTGGTCCGCCGGGTACGTCTCCGAGGTCCAGTGGAACTGCTGGCCCGCCCGGTGGAGCAACCCTTCCCCCTCGAGGGCCTGGAGATGGGCCTGGACGTCGCCCCCGAATGTCTCGGCGGTGGCGAAGGGCAGCTCGAAGGCCGCGCACTTGAGGTGGTTCACGAGGATGAACGGGTTCTCCGGGTTGACGCGCGCATGCTCGGGCGGCGCCCCGAAGAGATAGTCCGGATGCGTGGCCAGGTACTGGTCCATGGGCGCGCTGGTGGCGACGAGGACGGCCACCGATCCGCCGCTCCGCCGGCCCGCCCGGCCCGCCTGCTGCCACATCGAGGCGATCGTGCCGGGATAGCCGGCGAGGACGGCCGCGTCGAGGTGACCGATGTCGATGCCGAGCTCGAGCGCGCTCGTGGCCACCACCCCCAGCACCTCGCCCGAGCGCAGCCCCTGCTCGACCTCCCGCCGGCGCAGCGGCAGGTAGCCGCCGCGGTAGCCGCGAACGATGCCCGAGTCGCCCGTCCGGTCCTCGACTCCCTGCTTCACGGTCGCGAGCACCACCTCGGTGGAGAGGCGGCTCTGGCAGAAGACGATGGTGGCGACCCTTTCCTTGAGAAAGCGGATGGCGAGCCCCGCCGCCTCCCCGAGATACGGCGCGCGAATCCCCAGCTCGGGATTGATCACGGGCGGGTTGTAGCAGAGAAAGAGCTTCTCCCCCGTGGGCGCTCCGCTCTCCCCGACCTCGCTGACGTGCTCGCCCGTCAAACGCTCCGCGAGCTCGCGAGGATTGGCGATGGTGGCCGAGGCCATGATGAACTGCGGGGCCGAGCCGTAGTGGCGGCAGATGCGCGTGAGCCGTCTCAGCACGTTGGCGAGGTGGCTGCCGAAGACGCCGCGATACGCGTGCAGCTCGTCGATCACGACGTAGCGGAGATTCTGGAAGAGGTTCACCCACTTGGTGTGGTGCGGCAGGATGCCGGAGTGGAGCATGTCGGGATTGGTGAGCACGAGGTTGGCCCGCGCGCGCACCGAGCGGCGGGCGTCCTGCGGAGTGTCACCGTCGTACGTGTACATGCGCATGTCGGGCAGCGACTTCGCGAGCTCCGTCAGCTCGGCGAGCTGATCCTGGGCGAGGGCCTTGGTGGGGAACAGATACAGCACGCGAGACTCCGGCTGCTGCACGAGCGCCTGGAGCACGGGCAGGTTGTAGCAGAGCGTCTTGCCGGACGCGGTCGGCGTCACCACGACCACGTGCTCGCCCTTGGCGACGGTCTCGAAGGCCCGCGTCTGGTGCGAGTAGAGCTGCTGGATCCCGCGACCGCGCAGTGCCTCGACGAGGCGAGGATCGAGCGAGGAGGGAAACGGCGCGTAGACGGCGGGGCGGGCCTCGAAGTGCCGGACGGCGGTGATGAGAGGGCCGGTCCTGGACGATGTCAGCAGCTCGTCGAGAACATCCTGGAGCGGCATGGCTCATCCTATGTTTAGTGGCGGAGCCTTGTCAACTTTGGGCGGTTCGTGACACCCTCAGGAGATGGTCCGGCTCCTGCCTCCCCTCTGCTGGACCGGGCTCATCGCGTGGCTGGGAAGCGGCTACTGGAGCGGCGCGCACACGTCGACCTGGCTCTATCCCACGCTGCGCGCGATCTTTCCCCGCGCCTCCCCCGCACAGATCGAGACCATCCACTTCTTCATTCGAAAGGCCGCTCATGTCCTCGAGTACGCGGTCCTGAGCGGTCTCTGGCGGCGCGCCCTCGGCGGCTGGCGCGTCCCCCTCCTCCTCTGCCTCCTCACCGCCACCCTCGACGAGGTTAGACAGACGGTGACCCCTGGACGCTCCGGCGCCCTCGCCGACGTCCTCCTCGACGGCGCGGCGGCGGCCGTCGTGCTCATGACCTACTGGCCGCCGCGATTCGGTCGCGGGGCGCCCTCGTGAGCACCACCGCGACCAGGCCAGGCGTGAGCTGGCGGCACTCCAACCTGCCCCAGCCCCCTCCCTACACGCTCCGGAACGTCATCCGCGTCATCGGGCCGGGCGCCATCCTGCTCGGCCTCTCTCTCGGCTCGGGCGACTGGGTGCTGGGCCCCGTGGTGACGGCGCGATGGGGGACGACGTTTCTCTGGATCTGCGCCGTGTCCGTCCTGCTGCAGGCCCTTCTCAATACCGAGATGGCGCGCTACACCCTCGCCACGGGCGAGTCCATCTTCGCCGGCTTCATGCGGGGCAGGCCCGGCCCTCGACTCTGGGGCTCCGTTTACACGCTCCTTCATCTCGCGCAGGTCGGCTGGCCCGGCTGGGCCCTGGCCGCGGGAGCCGCTCTCGTGGCGGCCTTCCTCGGCCGGCCGCTCCGTCCCGAAGATGGCCCGGTCATCGTGGCGCTGGGGTATCTCATCTTCCTCGGCGCCGTCTTCGTCACTTTCCTCGGCCCGCAGGTGCGACGCACGGTCGAGCTCTGCGAGTGGCTCGTCATGGGACTGGCCCTGCTCTTCCTCGCCGCCCTCGCGCTGTCGATCGTGCACTGGGCCACGTGGGTCTCCGTCATCGTCGGCTTCCTGCCTCCCGTGCTCGGCGAGCCCGCCCCGCCCTCGGACATGGACTGGTGGCTCCTCGTCGCCTTCGCCGCGTACTCGGGCGGCGGAGGGACGATCAATGCCTCTCTCACGCACTGGCTACGCGACAAGGGCTTCGGCATGGCCGGCACCGTCGATGGGCGCGCCGTCGTCGTAGGCGGAGAGACCGTCCGCTTCGCCCGGGACGGCATGACGTTCGCGCCCACGGAGATGAATCTCGCGAAGTGGCGCCAGTGGTGGCGTTATCTCCGCACGGACTTCTGGTACCTCTGGGCGGCCGGCTGCGTCGCGGGCATGGCCCTGCCCGTCCTGGTGACGGCGCAGCTCGTGGCGCCCGGTGAGACATGGATCGACTTCGCGGCCGCCGTCGGCCTCGCCCAGGTCCTGGGGAAGAGCTATGGCCTCGTCCTCTGGACGGGAGCGCTCCTGATCGGCTTCGGCGTCCTCGCCGCCACGCAGGTGGGCATCGTGGCCGGCTACGCGCGGAGCGTGACGGACATCCTCTGGACGGCCAGCGCCCGGTCGCGGCCCGCGGGCGCCGAGGGCGGAGCGGGGGGCGTCTACTGGTTGTCCCTGGCCGGTTTCACGCTGGCGGGCTGCCTCGCCATGACCCTCGCCGACCCGCTGCTGCTCATCGTGATCAGCGCCAGCGTGGCCGCGTTCAACTTCGTCGTCCTGTCGCTCCACACGCTATGGGTCAACCGCACTCTCCTGCCCCGCGCGCTCCGGCCCACCCTGTGGCGGGAGCTCGCCGTGCTCGCCTGCGCGCTCTTCTTCGCGGCGCTCCTCGCGCGGGCGATCCTGAGCTCGTCGATCCTGGCGGGATTTCTCGGCTGATCCGGTTGACCGGGCGAAATCGACCCGGTCAGCCCAGATCGAAGAGGAGCACTTCGGCGGGCGCGGAGGCGCGGATGTCGAGCGCGGCTTCCTCGCTCAGCGCCGCCCCGTCACCGACGCCGAGGGCGACGCCGTTGAGGCTCACCGCTCCCCGCGCCACGTGCACCCAGGCGTGGCGGTCCCTGCCGAGCGCGTGGCGCACCGCCTGGCCCGGCTCGAGGAGGGCCGTCCACACCAGGGCGTCCTGGTGAATGGTCACGGCGCCGTCCCGGCCGTCGCGCGCGGCGAGGAGGCGCAGCCGTCCGCGTCGCTCCGAATCCTCGAAGCGCTTCTGCTCGTAGCTCGGGGCGAGCCCGCGCGCGCTCGGGAGGAGCCAGATCTGCAGGAGATGCACGGGCGCCTCGCGTGACGGGTTGAACTCGCTATGCGTCACCCCCGTGCCCGCGCTCATTCGCTGCAGGTCGCCCGGGACGATGACCGAGCCATTGCCCATGCTGTCCTTGTGCTCGAGCGCGCCTTCGAGGACCCAGGTGATGATCTCCATGTCGCGGTGGCCATGGGTGCCGAAGCCCTCGCCCGGCTGGACGCGGTCATCGTTGATGACACGAAGCGAGCGAAATCCCATGTGCTTCGGGTCGTGATAGGAGGCGAACGAGAAGGTGTGATACGTGTCGAGCCATCCGTGATCGAAATGCCCGCGCTCGGCGGCCGGGCGCAGCGTCATCATGGCGACTTGATCATCGCACCTCGCGCAAGCACGAGCCGGACGTCCGCGAGCGCCTGGATGCGCTCGGCGGCCTCGCCCACCACCGCCACGAGGTCGGCGGCGAGGCCGGGCGCGACGCGGCCGGTCTCGTTCTCGAGGCCGAGCGCCTGCGCAGCCACGACGGTGGCCGCGCGGATCGCTTCGAGGGGGGACATGCCGTGCTTGATCATGAGCTCGAGCTCGGGCAGCAGGCTGCCGTGAGGATTGAAGGGCGTCCCCGAATCGGCGCCGGCCGCGATGGACACGCCCGCCTGCGTCGCGCGCTGGAAGCTCGCGAGGTGATGGGCGGCAACCGTCTCGGACTTGCGCACCATGAACTCCGGGATGCCCGCGGCCAGCCCGCCCCCGCAAATGGCGGCGGGGGCGGCCAGCGTGGGCACGAGGAAGACGCCCTTTGCCTTCATCGACGCGATGATCTCGTCGGTGAGATAGATCCCGTGCTCGATGGTGGTGATGCCGGCCTCGATGGCATCGGCGATGCCCGTGGAGCCCTGGGCATGCGCGGCCGTTCGGCGCCCGGCCTTGCGCGCCTCGTCGATGGCCGCGCGCATCTCCTCCAGGGTCAGCTGGGACGAGCCCGGCTCCACGCCCGGTGTCATGACGCCGCCCGTGGCGATGAGCTTGATGACGTCGGCGCCCGCCTTGAGCTGCTCGCGCACGGCCTTGCGCGCATCGTCGGGACCATCCGCTTCGCGCCCGAGAAAGCTGCCGTGACCGCCCGTCATGCAGATCGGCCGTCCCGCGGCCAGGATGCGCGGACCCGGGAAGTGGCCCTCGGCGATGGCGCGGCGCACGGCGAGCTCGACGTATTCGCGCCCGCCGAGGTCCCGCACGGTGGTGACGCCGGCCTCCACGGTCTCCTGCGCGTGCCGCAGCGCCTTGAGCGCGGTGAGGGGGGCCGGATCGTCCTTGAGTGCGCGCACCGGGTCCGCCTCGGCGCCCAGACAGAGATGCACGTGGCAATTGATGAGACCCGGGAGCAGGGTATGGCCGTCGAGGTCGATCCGCCGGGCGCGCGGCGCCCGCGAGATGTCCACGACCTGAGCGATGCGGCCCTGCTCCACCACGACGGCGCGGCCGCGCACGGGCTCCGCGCCCGTGCCGTCGATCAGGGTGGCGCCCACCAGGACGAGTGATTCCATGCGCCCCCTAGACTTTCAGGCGCGGGTCGAGCGTGTCGCGGAGCCCGTCACCGAGGAGATTGATGCCGAGGACGGTGACGAGAATGGCCAGGCCCGGGAAGGTCGCGAGCCACCACGCGGTCGAGAGGTACACGCGGCCGTCGGCGAGCATGCCGCCCCAGGTCGGGGTGGGCGGCTGGACGCCCAGGCCCAGGAAAGACAGCGCGGACTCGATGACGATGACGCGGGCCATGTCGAGGGTGGCGACCACGAGCCACGGCGTGAAGGCATTGGGCAGCACGTGGCGGAGGACGACGCGGCCGTCGCGGCTCCCCAGGGCGATGGCCGCCTGCACGAACTCGCGCTCGCGGATGGACAGCACCTCGCCGCGCACGACGCGCGCGTAGACGACCCAGGACGACACGCCGATGACCACGATGATGTTGCGCAAGCTCGGCCCCAGCACGCCGATGACGGCGATGGCGAGCAGGATGAAGGGAAAGGCGAGCTGGATGTCGGCCAGGCGCATGAAGAAGTCGTCGACCTTTCCGCCGAAATAGCCGGACACGAGGCCGATGGCCATGCCGAGCACGCCCGAGATCAGCACGGCGGAGAGCCCGACCACCAGGGCCACCCGCGAGCCGTAGATGATGCGCGCCAGGATGTCGCGCCCCAGGTGATCCGTGCCCAGGACGTGCGCCTGTCCCGCCGCGTTCCGCCACCCCGGCTCTTTCAGGCGCTGGTTGATGTCCTGCTCGATGGGGTCGAAGACGGTGACGAGCGGAGCGCCCACGGCGCACAGGATCACCACCGCCACCACGGCCAGCCCGAACAGGGCGGTCCGGCGGCGGGCGAGACGCTTGAGGGTCGTCACCCACTGCCGCTCCTCGGGCGCGGAAGGCAGGGGCAGGACGACGGCGGAGACGCCGTTGGGAGGGGCCATCAGCGGAACCGGATGCGCGGATCGAGCCAGGTGTAGGCCACGTCCACGATGAAGTTCAGGAACACGAAGGTGCTGGCGAGGAGAAAGACGGCGGCCTGCACCACGGGATAGTCGCGGTTGAAGATCGCCTGCACGGACAGCCGCCCGACTCCAGGCCACGCGAAGATCGTCTCGGTTATCACGGAGCCGCCGAGGAGCGTGCCCAGCTCGATGCCCACGATGGTGATGATGGGGATAGAAGCGTTCTTGAGGGCGTGCTTCCAGACCACCGGCTGCTCGGAGACCCCCTTGGCCCGCGCCGTGCGGATGTAGTCCTGCCCCATCACCTCGAGCATGCCCGAGCGTGTGAGCCGCGTGATGCGCGCCGTGGTGAAGAGGCCGAGGGTGACGGCGGGCAGGATGAGATGCTCGAGACCGCCGCGCCCGGAGGAGGGCAGCCAGTTGAGCCGGACCGAGAAGACGAGGATCAGCATGATGCCGAGCCAGAAGGTGGGCATGGCCTGGCCTGTCAGGGCAACGACCGTCGAGACGTAGTCGACGGGGCTATTGCGCTTGACGGCGGACAGGATGCCGGCCGGGATGGCCAGGCACAGCGCCAGGAGCAGGCCCGCCCCCGCGAGCTGGAAGGTCGCGGGCAGCCGCTCGAGCACGAGCGTCATGGCGGGCTCCCCGTGGCGCAAGGACTCGCCGAAGTCTCCGCGCAACGCTCCCTTCAGGAAGCGCAGGTACTGCACGGCCACGGGATCGTCGAAGCCCATGGCCTTGCGGAAGCGGGCGATGTCCTCGGCGGTCGCATCGGGCGGGAGGAGGAGCGCGGCAGGATCGCCCGTGAGATGCAGGATGAGAAAGACCACGACGGAGACGCCGAAGAGAACGAGGACGGCCTGCCACAAGCGCCGCAGCAGGTAGGACTTCACGTCCGGGTTCGTTCCAGTCTGGCCACGGCCTCGATGTGGGGCGTATGCGGGAACATGTCCACCGGCTGCACCCACTCCACGCGATAGCCCGCCCGCGCGAGGTCCCCGAGATCGCGGGCGAGCGTGGCGGGGTTGCACGAGACATAGATGATCCGCGCCGGAGCGAGGTGGGCGAGAGCCGAGAGGGCCTTGGGATGGAAGCCCGCCCGGGGCGGGTCGGCCACCACCACCTGCGCCGTCACGCCCTGGGCGATGAGCTGGGGCAGGACGAAGCGGACCTCGCCGGCGAGGAAGGTGCAGTTGGCGATCCCGTTGGCGGCGGCATTGCGGGCGGCGTCGTCCACCGCCGCCTGCGCCACCTCGACACCGTAGACCCAGCGGGAGCGCGCGGCGAGGAGCAGGCTGATGGCGCCCGTGCCCGCGTAGAGGTCGAACACCGTCTCGTCGCCCGTCAGGGCCGCCGCCTCGAGGACGATGGCGAACAGGCGCTCGGCCTGGGCGGTGTTGGTCTGGAAGAACGAGTTTGCCGAGACCTGAAAGCTCAGGCCGCCCACGGACTCGCGGATGTGATCGCGGCCGCCGAGCAGGTGCTCCTCGACGCCCACGGCCACGCTCGCCTTCTTGGGATTCACGTTCATCACCACGCTCGCCGTCTCCTTCACCCGCGCGGCCAGCCGCCCCGCGAGCGGCTCGAGCTCGGAGACCGCGGGCGAAGAGGTGACGACGTTGACCATGGCTTCGTCCGTCCGCCGGCCTTCGCGCAGCATGAGGAAGCGCAGGAGCCCCTCGCCCGAGTCCTGCTCGTAGGCGGTGAGCCCGCGCTCGACGAAGAAGCGGCGCGCCTCGTCCAGAAGGACGTTCATCCGCTCGGACTGCAGCAGACAACGGTCGACGGCGAGGACACGGTCGTAGCGCTCGGCCTCGTGCAGCCCCACGGTGAGGTTTTTACTCAGCCCTCGCCTCACGTCTTCGTCCTTCGGCTCGAACTGCGGATCGTCGGCAGCGTCTTGGCTCGAAATGCGCCCTTGCCGCTCGCGCGCCACCGTGAACTCCATCTTGTTTCGGTAGCCGTACGTCTCGGGGGCCGCGAGTATGGGCCGCACCTCGATCGGGGGCAGGCCTCCGAGCCGCTCGAGGGCGTCGACAACCTGCTTGCTCTTGAAGGTCAGCTGGGCGGCATAGTCGATGTGCTGCAGTCGGCAGCCGCCACATCGCCCAAAATACGGGCAGGGCGCCTCCACCCGGTGGGGAGACGGGGTCAGGATGGCCTCGACGCTGGCCCGGCCGAAGCGCGCGCGCGCCTGATCGAGCCTCACCTGGAGACGGTCGCCGGGTATGCCGCCGCGCACGAAGATCACATAACCGTCAACCCGACCGACACCTTCGCCGCCGAACGCGAGGTCGTCGATGGTCACGGAGAGACTCTGGCCGCGTTGCGGTCGGCCCATGGCAGCGCCATGATAAGGGCCGGGGTTGGGGGAGTCAATTTGACCGGCCGCCTCGCGGCTAAGCGTATGGCGAGAGAGGGACGGCTCAAGTATGATGGGGGCGCGATGGGAACGGGACGCCGGAATCCTGTGCGGGTCGGCAGCCTGCTGACCTCGGCCGTCCCGGCCTTGGCCGAGCGGATGCTCGAACAGACCATTCGTCGGCAATGGGCGGACATCGTCGGCCCCGACGCGGCCCGGCGCTCACGCCCGGCCTCGCTGCGCCAGGGCACCCTCGAGATCATCGTCGACAATTCTCCATGGCTGCAGGAGCTGACGCTCCGCGCGGGGACCATTGCGGCCGCGCTGGCGGCCCGTCACGGCGCAGCGGTCACCGCGGTCCGCGTGACCATGGGCGCCGCCGTTGCCCCCGCGAGCGATGAAGTCTCCCGCGAGGGCAGAGCCATCTCACGATCCCTCACCGATGCCGAGCGGGGGATCGTGGAGGCAACCGCGCGTCCCATCGCCGATCCCGTCGTCGCCTCGTCGCTGAGACGCCTCTTGACCAAGGACTTGCTGGCGCGGGGAAAGTCTGGAATCCCCGTCGCTTCGGAGCAGCCATGACCCGCATCGCCACCATCGTCTCGGCGGCCCTCCTCCTCGCGGGCTGCGCGTCCACGCTACCGCCGGACCACGGGGGCGATCAGAGCGCCGAGACCACGCAGCCGCTTCGCTTCCGCGATCCGCGGGCCGCCGCCTACTACTACTACTCGGTCGCGCAGATGAACGCGCGAGCGGGCCGCCTCCAGGAGGCGATCGCGGCGCTGCGGGGCGCCCTCGAGCGCGATCCGGACTCCTCCGAGCTCTGGGGCCAGCTCGCCCAGTGGCTGGCGCGCACCAACGATCCGGTACGCGCCATCGAGGCGGCCCAGAAGGCCGCCGCCCTCGAGCCGCTGAGCCCTGTCCCACACCTCACGCTCTCGGATATCTTCCGGCGGCAGCGCCGCTTCGCCGATTCCGAGGCCGAGCTCGAGAAGGCCATCCAGCTCGCGCCCAAGTCGAGCGATTCGTACCTGGCCCTCGCCCAGCAGCACATCGAGCAGCGCCAGCTCGACAAGGCGCGCGCCGTGCTCCTCCGCCTCGTGGCCGCCCAGCCGAACTCCGCCCAGGCCTATCACCTGCTCGGCCGTGTGGCCATCGACTCCGAGCAGTGGGACGAGGCGATCGCGCGGCTCAAGCGCGCCGTGGAGATCGACCCGGATCTGGACCCCGCCTGGATGGCCTTGGGCTTCGTCTACGAGACGCGGCAGAAGCCCGAGGAGGCGCTCAAGGTCTACCGGCAGGCCCTCCAGGCCAACCCGGACAACATGGCCTTCGTGGAGCGGCTGGGCGATGTGCTCGTGCGGCTGGGCCGCTTCAAGGAAGCGCAGGGCGAGGTCGAATCGCTCGCCGACTCCGCCCCGCGCGACCCGCGCGTGTGGATCAAGCTCGGGGCCATCTACTACGAGCAGAAGCAGTACGAGCGCGCCGCCTCTTCCTTCCGCAAGGCCGTCGAGCTCGAGCCCGGCAATCTCCGGGCGCGCTATTTCCTCGCCACCACGCTCATGGACGCGGGCAAGGACGCCGAGGCCCAGGGCGAGCTCGAGAAGATCCTCGCCGCGGACCCGCGCTCCGTCGACGCCCGCGTGCAGCTCGCCTTCCTCTACGGCCGCGCCAAGAAGCACGACGACGCCATCAAGGCCCTCCAGGAAGCCGTCAACATCGAGCCCAAGCGCGCCGAGCTCTTCCTCTATCTGGGCACGGCGTACTTCCGCGCCCAGCAGTACGACCGCGCGCTCGCCTCGCTGCAGGAAGGGCTCGGCATCGACGCCAAGAACCGCGACCTGACCTTCCAGACGGGCGTGGTCTACGAGAAGCAGGGTCGCTTCGACGACGCCATTGCCGCCTTCCGCAAGGTCCTCGTCATCGATCCCAAGCACGCCGAGTCCTACAACTACATCGGCTACATGTACGCCGAGCGCGGCCAGAACCTGACGGAGGCCGTGCAGCTCATCAAGCAGGCGCTGGATCTCGACCCCGAGAACGGGTTCTTCATCGACAGCCTCGGGTGGGCCTACTATCAGCAGGGCCGCTATCCCGATGCCCTGCGCGAGCTCCAGCGCGCCGTCAGCCTCGCCAAGGAAGACCCGACCATCCTCGATCACCTTGGCGACGCTCTCCTGAAGACCGGTCGCACGGAAGAAGCCATTGCCACCTGGGAGCGCGCGCTCAAGGCCGATGCCGAGAACACGATCTCGGAGAGCGTCAAGAAGAAGATCGCCGACGCGCGTGAGAAGGCACGCCGGGCCAAAGGTGCCGACCGCCCGAAAGCCGAGCAGAAGTAAGCTCGGCCTCCTCGTCCTGGTGGGCGCCCTTCTCCTCGGGGGCGGGTGCGCCTCGCTGCCTCCGCGAAAGCCTCTCCCGCCCGAGGTCGAGGCCGCCCGCGCCGCGCTCGAGGGGCGCGCAAAGGCTTTCCACGACCTCCGCACTCAGGCCGATCTGCGCATACGCCGCGGCGACCGTGTCGATCGCCTCACGGGCGTGCTCCTCCTTCGAGCGCCCGCCGAGCTTCGCTTCGAAGCCCTCGCTCCCTTCGGGCCACCCATCCTCGTGGTCGCCTCCAATGCCGACATGGTCACGCTCTGGGAAGTCGCCCAGCAGCGCGCTGTCCTCGCCCGCTCCTCACCGGACGCGACGAAGCGCTGGCTCGGCCTCGCCCTGGGTCCGGAGGAGTTGGTGGCGCTCCTGGCCGGCAACGCGCTGCCTGCGCGCGACCCCCGGTCGGGGGAAATGCTGGCCCCTGACGCCATCGGTCCATCCGTCGCGTTCGAAACGAAGGATGGACGCCAGCGCATCTGGCTCGATTCGACTTCGGGCGCCGCGCGACAGGTCGAGTGGACGGGCGGCTCTCAACCGGCGCGTGTCGTCTTCCGGCCCGAGGGCCCGCATCTCGCCACGCTCGACGGCAAGCTCGAAGTCGACGTGCGCTACAAGGACCCGCAGCGCGATACCGGATTCGACCCCGAGCTGATGACGCTGACTGTCCCGCAAGGTGTGAATATCCAAGACTTCCGTTGACCGTTCCGCGAAGCGCGTGGTACTCTTTTTTGCCTTGTTGAAGCAGCGGCCGAGGAGTCCGTCACGTTTGGTGCTCCGGACCCCGGCCAAGGTCAACCTGGCCCTCGAGGTTCTGAGAAAGCGCCCGGACGGCTACCATGAGCTGTCCACCGTGCTGCAGGCGGTGGATCTCTGTGACCGCTTGACGGTGGAAACGGCCGACACCATCACGCTCGAGACGAGCGAACCCGGCCTGCCCACCGACGAGCGCAACTTGGTGGTGCGGGCCGCGCGCATGCTGAGAGATGCCGCGGGCGTCGACAGGGGCGCGCGGATACGGCTCGAGAAGCGGATCCCGCTCGCGGCGGGGCTGGGAGGCGGCTCGAGCGATGCCGCGGCGACGCTGTGGGGGCTCAATCGCCTCTGGGGGCTGCGGTGGAAGCGCGAGCGATTGGTCGAGCTGGCCGTGGCGCTGGGGATGGACGTGCCGTTCTTCCTCGGCAGGGGGCGCGCGCTCGGCACGGGACGCGGGGAAGTGTTGAGGCCCCTGCCCAGCGTGGGAGGGTACGCGCTGGTGCTGGTGAACCCGGGCGTGCCGCTCTCCACGCAAGAGGTATATGGCCGGGTGCCCCCGGGATGGCAGGCGGAGCCGGAGGGCACGAAGCGGGTGGTGGAAGCGCTCAGGACGCGGAATGTCGCGAAGCTGGCCGCGGCGCTCACGAATCATCTCGAGCGATGGGCGGAGCCGGCGATGCCGGTGATCGGGCGCATGAAGGCGGCGCTGCTCGCCGCGGGAACGCTCGGGGCGGTGATGTCGGGGAGCGGGCCCACGGTATTCGGCATGGCCCGATCGCTGGACCAGGCGCAGCAGATCCAGCGCCGCGTCAACCGCGCGGGCTGGGCGGCCTGGGCGGTGCGGACGAATTCGGGCGCCGCCATCCGCGCGATCTGATTTACTGGGGCGTCGTCCAGAGGTAGGACTCGGGGCTTTGGACCCCGCAACGGAGGTTCGATCCCTCCCGCCCCAGCCACTTCCAGGGTCTGGAGAAGTTGAAGGGTGTGGAGAATCTGATCTTCGAGCCGAAGCGTGGCCCGCTGTTGGAGCTGAGCGGCGGCCAAAGGCCGTCGCGAGGCGACGGCTGAGTGGATTCCGCAGGTAGGAGGGTGACGAGGTGAGGGCAGATCATGGCGTATGAGCTGAAGCTGTTCTCGGGGAACGCGAACCGTCCCCTGGCCGAGGAGATCGCGCAGCACCTCCGCATACGCCTGGGCGACGTCGACGTCTCCCGCTTCTCGGACGGCGAGGTCTACGTGCAGATCAACGAGAACGTCAGGGGCGAGGACGTCTTCGTGATCCAGCCGACCTGCCCGCCCGTCAACGACACGCTCATGGAGCTTCTCGTCATGATGGACGCGCTCAAGCGCGCCTCGGCCCGGCGCATCACCGCCGTCCTGCCCTACTACGGCTACGGCCGGCAGGACCGCAAGGTCATGCCGCGGGT
>WNGK01001163.1_pt1 | contig 54261 bp, 52 predicted proteins | sample 5400601 | NCBI WGS metagenome assembly WNGK01 (sample SAMN13153376, study PRJNA577476) | soil metagenome | isolation source: 60 cm soil or saprolite under Garry oak tree replicate 1 | place: USA:California | collected 2016-06-15 | reverse complement strand
GCTCCACGCGGCACATCTCCTGGATCTGGAAGAGCACGGTGTCGCGGTTCTCGAAGACGAAGGACAGGTGGCGGCCCACGGTGACGCGCCGGCGGCGCTTGAGCTCGATGATCCGTGCGCGCATGGCCTCGCGCACCTTCTCGTACTCGAAGAAATTCACGACGTCCCTCAGCTCGATCTTCTCGTTGGCCATCATTCGTCCGTGCCTTCTAGGCCGTACGCCTCGGCGAGGATCTGGATGGGATGGCGGGCCTCCACCCCGGTGCCTTGCGTGATCTGCAGAGCGGCGAGCGGGCAATCGGTGGCCACCCGGTCGGCGCGCGACTCGCGCACGGTCCTGAACAACGGCTCTGCCAGCTTCATGGACAGCTCGAAGTACTCCTTCTTCATTCCCCACGTTCCGTCCACCGCCGAGCATTTCTCGATGGTCTCCACGGCGGCGCCCGTCAGGCGCAGGACGTCGGCGGACTTGGTGCCCAGGTTCTGCGCCTTGAGATGGCAGGGAAGCTGGTAGGCGACGGTGGCGGGCGGATTCGGGAAGCGCGTGTCGAGCTTCCCGGCGGCATGCAGGCCCGCAAGGTACTCGAAGAGATCGCGCGTGTGGCTCGCCACCAGATTGGCGTCCTCGGAGCCGTCGAGCCACGGGTACTCCTGCTTGAGCATGTAGGAGCAGGTGGGGCCCGGCACCACGATGTCTCGTCCCTGCCGCACTTCTTCGGCGAGCGTCCTCACGTTGTCGGCGATGAGTGCCTTGGCCTCCTTCACCGCTCCTCCGTCCAGATAGGGCATGCCGCAGCAGCGCTGGGCGGGCAGCGAGACGTTCACGCGGTTCCGCTCGAGCACGCCGACGGCGGCCCGGCCCGTGGCGGGATCGTTGAACTCGACAGAGCACGTGGCGAAGAGGGCCACCCGCGCCTGCGGCTCGAAGCGCGCCGGCTTTCGGCGATCGAACCAGGTCGAGAACGTCTCCCGGTGGAAGGCGGGTAGCTGCCTGTCCTTGTGAATACCGACCACCGCCTGCATGAGCGCGCGATGCGGGGGCAGCGAGGCGGCCCAGTTGGACAGGGGCGCGGTGAGGCTGCCGAGCCTGCCCACGAGTTCGGTGTTGCCGAGGAAGCGGTCCTGGAGGGTCACGCCCTTCTGCTTGGCCTCGGCGGAGCGGGCGCGCAGCATGAGCCGCGGAAAATCGACCTGCCAGCGATGGGGCGGCGTATACGGGCAGTGGTTGTAGCAGAGCTTGCACTGGTAACAAAGGTCCACGACTTCCTTGACGTCCGGGGCGGGCAGCTTCTCGACGTCCCCGTCCACCGTGTCGGTGTCGAGCCGGTCGAAGAGGACCTTGAACGACGGGCAGAGGGGCAGGCAGCGCCGACAGCCGCTGCAGATGTCGTAGACCCGACGCAGCTCCTGATCGACGGCGTCGAGCTTCCAGAACTCCGGCTTCCTGATGTCGAGGGTCATGCCAGAGCGGCCTTTCATGCGCGGCGGGGCGGCCCCGATTCGACCGCCCCGCGCGTCGGAGGTATCAGATGGCTTCGGCGGGGTCCTTGCCGGCGATCTGCTTGAGCCCCTTGGTGAAGCGGCCGGCGTGAGACTTCTCGGCCTTGGCCAGCGTCTCGAGCCATTCCGCCAGCTCGGGGAAGCCCTCGTCACGCGCCGTCTTGGCCATGCCCGGGTACATCTGCGTGTACTCGTACGTCTCGCCCGCGATGGCCGACTTGAGGTTCGTCTCCGTCTTGCCGATGGGCTCGCCGGTGGCAGGATCGCCAACGTCCTTCAGGAAGTCCAGGTGGCCGAAGGCGTGGCCGGTCTCCGCATCCGCTGTGTCCTTGAACAGCCCGGCCACGTCCGGGAAGCCCTCGATGTCCGCCACGCGGGCGAAATAGAGGTAGCGGCGGTTCGCCTGGGATTCGCCCGCGAAGGCTTCCTTGAGGTTCTCGTGGCTCTTGCTGCCCTTGATGCTCTTGCCTGCCATGGTCTCTCCTCCTTGGGGTCGGTGCCCGGCGGGGGGGTCGGTGCCCGTCGGACTCAGGGTGAGCGGCGCGGCCGATGCAGGCGGGCCCGGGGGGCCCGGCACTGCGGACAGCGGCCGAAGAACTCGATGCGGTGATGCGTGATGGCAAGCCCGGTGCGCGCGGCGATCCGCACGCGGAGCGCTTCGGCGTGGGGCTCGGCCAGAGGCCCGTCCACGTCCACAATCCGCCCGCACCGCACGCACGTGAAGTGATGGTGGGCATCCATGTTGGCGTCGAAGCGGGCGTGGGGGCCCGGGATCTCGGCGGCCAGACCCTCGGCGACGAGGAGCCGGAGGTTGCGGTACACCGTGCCCAGGCTCACGCGGGGCAGCCGGCGGCGCACGAGGCGGTGGACGGACTCCGCGGTGGGGTGCGCGTCACTGCCCCGCAGGACCTCGAGGACGACGCGGCGGGGCCCGGTCAGGCGCAGGCCCCGGGCGCGGAGGGCCGCGTCGGAGTTTTTAGGAATGGTTCTCATTACGATGTGGAGCCTACATGCCCTCCCCCGGCCTGTCAAGCGGTCCGGTTGCCGTGTTGGGTCTCGTACTTCACCGGTCCGGTTGCCGGGATGGTGCATGCTCAGGTAGACTTTCCATCTCAGGAGGACGGACCGAATGGCGCAGCCCCTCTGGCTCCGGATCGAGGGAGCCAGGCAGAACAACCTGAAGAACGTTTCCCTGGCCATCCCCCACGACCGCGTCACCGTCATCACGGGCGTCTCGGGCTCGGGCAAGTCCTCCCTCGCCTTCGACACGGTCTTCGCCGAGGGTCAGTGGCGCTACATCGAGTCTCTCTCCGCCTACGCGCGCATGTTCCTCGAGCGGCTCGACCGGCCCGACGTGGACCGGATCGAGCACATCCGCCCCGCCATCGCCCTCGAGCAGAAGAACCCCGTGCGCACCGCGCGCTCCACGGTGGGCACGGCCACCGAGCTCCACGACTACCTCCGTCTCCTCTTCGCCAAGGTCGGCCGCGTGCACTGTCCCCGCTGCGACACCGAGGCCCGGAGCGATTCGGCGGAGCGCGTGGCTGACGAGCTCGTGCGCGACCACGCGGGCGCGCGCGCCATGGTCTGCTTCCCCCTCCCCCCGCAGCCCCGCCCGGATCCGCGCGCCTTCATGGCCGCCCTCCTGCAGCGCGGCTTCGCCCGCATCAAGATCGGCGAGACCCTGGTGGACCTGGCGGAGTCTCAGGGCGAGGCCGCCCCCGCCCTCGACGGCCAGCCCGTGCAGGTCGTGCTCGACCGCGTGGTCGTGGGTCCGGAAGCGCGACGGCGGTTGACGGAGTCGCTGGAGACCGCCCTCGCCGAGGGCGACGGCCGCGCCGTGGTGGACGTCGTGGGGCACGGGCCGCTCTCGGTGAGCCGGGAGTTCCGCTGCCCGCGCTGCGAGGTCGCCCTCGCCCGGCCCCAGCCACTGCTCTTCTCGTTCAACCACCCGCTGGGAGCCTGTCCGGAGTGCAAGGGCTTCGGAAACATCCTGCGCTACGACGAGGCCCTGGTCGTGCCCGATCCCACCGTGAGCATCGCCGACGGCGCCGTCGAGCCCTGGTCACATCCCTCGGGCCGCTGGTACCAGAAGCAGCTCCTCAAGCATGCCAAGAAGCGCGGCGTCGACGTGACGCGACCGTATGCCGACCTCGCCGAGGCCGACCGAGAGTGGATCTACGCGGGCGGGGAGGGCCTCACGGGCATCCAGGGATTCTTCGAGGAGGTCGAGTCCTACCGGTACAAGCTGCACGTGCGGGTCTTCCTCTCCCGCTACCGCAGCCAGTCGCCTTGCCCGCGCTGCGCGGGCGCCCGCCTCAAGCCCGAGGCGCTGACCGTGCGCGTGGGCGGCGCCACCATCGCCGAGTGGAACGGCAAGACGGTCGAGGAGCTTTACGCCTTCCTCTCCGGCCTCGGCTTCTCGGCGTGGGAGGAGGCCGTGGGGCGCGAGGTCCTCAAGCTCCTGCGCGCCAAGCTGTCCTTCCTGCAGCGTGTCGGCCTGGGCTATCTCACCCTGGGCAGGCAGACGCGCACCCTCTCCGGGGGGGAAGCCCAGCGCATCAATCTCGCCAACCAGCTCGGGGCCCAGCTCGTGGGGACGCTCTACGTCCTGGACGAGCCCTCGATCGGGCTCCACGCGCGCGACACCGAGCGTCTCGCCGAGCTGTGCCGGGAGCTCGCCCAGGTCGGCAACACCGTGCTCATCGTCGAGCACGACCGCACCTTCATCGAGGGCGCCGACTATCTCGTGGAAATGGGACCGGGCTCGGGGGAGCGCGGCGGCGCCGTGGTCTTCGCGGGCACCCAGGCCGAGTTCGCCAAGGATCCGCGCTCGCTCACCGCGCGCTACATGACGGGGCGCGACGGCATCCCGCTGCCTCTCGCGCGCCGCGAAGGGCGCCGTGCCCTCGTCATCCGGGGGGCGCGCCAGCATAATCTGAGAAACCTGACGGTGCGGCTGCCCCTGCACACCCTCACCTGCATCACGGGAGTGTCGGGCTCGGGCAAGTCCACCCTCGTCCACGACACGCTCTACCGCGCCCTCGCCCGCCATTTCAAGGTCGAGCTGGCCCGCGCCGGCTCCTACGACGAGATCGCGGGCATCGAGTTCCTGAAGGGTGTGCGCCTCATCGACCAGGAGCCCATCGGGCGGACGCCTCGCTCCAACCCTGTCACGTACGTCAAGGCCTTCGACGAGATCCGCAAGCTCTTTGCCGGTCTGCCGCGGGCGAAGTCCTCGAGCCTGTCGCCCGGCGCCTTTTCTTTCAACGTGCCGGGGGGTCGCTGCGAGACCTGTCAGGGCGACGGCTTCCAGAAGCTCGAGATGTACTTCTTCGAGGATGTCTACGTCACGTGCCAGGACTGCGAGGGGCGCCGCTATCGTCCGGAGGTCCTGCAGGTCACCTACAAGGGCCGGAATATCAGCCAGGTCCTGCAGCAGACCATCGACGAGGCCGTCGAGTTCTTCGCCGGGCAGCCCGTGCTCGCCCGTCGGCTCAAGGTCTTACAGGAGGTGGGGCTGGGATACCTGCGCCTGGGCCAGCCCGCCACCACGCTGTCCGGCGGCGAAGCCCAGCGGCTCAAGATCGCCGCCGAGCTGTCGACGCGCCTGGCCTCGGACTTTCTCTACATCCTCGACGAGCCGACCACGGGCCTGCACCTCGACGACGTCAAGAAGCTGCTCGTGGTCCTGAACCGTCTCGTGGATTCCGGCAGCACGGTGCTCGTGGTCGAGCACCACCTCGACGTGATCAAGACGGCGGACTGGGTCATCGACCTGGGTCCCGACGGCGGCGCCGCAGGTGGCGAGATCGTGGCCGAGGGCACGCCGGAGCAAGTCGCCCAGACGGACGGGTCCTATACGGGCAAGTTCCTGCGTGAGCTCCTCCCGCGCTTCGACGGCAAGCACACCGGGAGGCGCACGGGAAAGCCGGGGGTGGCTCGCGGGGCATGAACGTCCACGACATCCTCGAGGCCATCGGTCTCCTCGTCATCGGCCTCCTCTTCTATTCCTATGTCCGCGGGCTGTTCCAGGGGCAGCCCCACTCGAAGCGACGCTGGCAACCCGTCGTGCTGGGGCTGGGGTTCGGGATGCTCTCCGTGATCCTCATGCGCGCGGGGATTCAGCTCGATAACGGCGTCTTCATCGACGCGCGCAACGCCCCCATCGCGCTGATCGGCCTCTTCGAAGGCTGGACGGCCGTCGTCATCGCCGCCGCCATCACGGCCGTCTCGCGTCTCTGGATCGGTGGCGCGGGCGCCTGGGCCGGCGTGGTGAGCGTCGTCCTCGTGGCCGTGTCGGCCGGCCTCGTCCATGGCTGGGCGCGCCGCGACGGCGGGGTGGCGCCCAAGCATGCGCTCTCCCTGGCCGCCCTCGCCGCGCTGGCCCTGCTGCCCGCCCTGGCCATGCTGGGCGCGCGCGGCTTCCAGCTCTTCACGCGCCTCTGGGCGGGCTACGCGATCCTCATCTTGCTGAGCGTGGGACTCATGGCCAGGCTCTTCCACGCCGTGCGGGAGCAGCAGCGCCTGATGGCGGATCAGGAGCGCTTCCGGGCCATCATCGACGAGGCGGCGGCGGTGGTGCGCATCGTCGACGCGGAGACCCTGACGATCCTCGAGACCAACCGCGCCGAGGTCGAGCTCTCCGGCTACTCGCGCGAGGAGATCATCGGCAGGAACATCAGGGAGTTCTGGCCGGACGGCCCCGCCGGGCGGCCGGAGCGAGAGGCCATGCTCGCCGAGGCCCTCAGGACCGGCCACATGCAGGCCATGGGTCTCGGCTATCGCACGCGAGCGGGAAGCGTCGTCCCTGTCGACATCACCTACCGCTTCGTCGACTATCACGGCCGGCGCTTCATCATCGCGCTCCTGACCGACGCGCGGCCCCGGCTCCAGGCGGAGTCGGCGCTGCGCGAGGCGGCCGAGCTGCGGGCGGCCCACCTGACGGTGGGGGCGGCGGCGCACGAGATCAACAACCCGCTCTCGATCGTGATGGGCTCGCTCCAGCTCATGCTCGAGCGGTTTCCCGAGGGCAGCCAGGAGCAGAAGTGGACGGCCGCCGCCGTCAAGGCCGGCGAGCGCATCCGCGACGCCGTCGCGCGCCTTTCGAGCCTCGTCCGGGTCACCAGCGCCGAGCCGTCCGGCTCGCTCGCCCCCATCCTGGACACGGTTCGCTCGAGCGAGCCAGAAAAGACCGGACCTCCCGCTTCTCCCCCTCTCCCGCCCCGGTGAAGTCGCCTCGGCGCTCGCCGCTCACCAGCTCGGAACCTGTGCTCAAGGAGGCGTGATGGCATCGCTCAAGGACAAGTACTGCATCGTCGGCGTGGGAGAGACCGAGTACAGCAAGCACTCGGGACGGAGCACGCGGGCCATGGCCGTGGAGGCGGCGCGGAAGGCCATGGTCGATGCCGGGCTGTCGGCGAAGGATGTGGACGGGATGATGTCCTACCAGGGCGGCGACTCGACTCCTGCCAACTGGGTGGCGCCCGATCTCGGCATCCGGCTCAACTTCTACATGGACGTGGTGGGCGGCGGCTCGTCGACGGAGGCTCTCGTCGGGCTCGCCATGGGCGCCATCGAGGCCGGCATGTGCAAGACGGTGGCGATCTTTCGCTCCATGAACGGCTACTCCGACTTCCGCATCGGAGGCACGGGCGCGCGCGCCGCCCAGCCCGTCCGCGGGCTCGACCTCGCGCAGGTGCCCTTCGGCATGCGCAGCGCGGGGCAGGCCTTCGCTCCCACCTTCATGCGCCACATGTACGAGTACGGCACGACCTCCGAGCAGGTCGCCCGCGTGCGGGTCGCCCACAGCAAGCACGCGTCCCAGAACCCCAAGGCGCTCCTGAAGGAGCGCGTCACCGTCCAGGACGTGCTCGGCTCTCGATGGATCTGCAAGCCGCTCCACCTGCTCGACTGCTGCGTGGAGACCGACAACGCCACCTGCGTCATCGTCACCTCGGCCGAGCGCGCGCGCGACCTCAAGCAGAAGCCCGCCTACATCATGGGCGTGGCGGGACGGGTCAACAAGCCGCGCACGGACTTCCACTGGGCCACCGGTCCCATCACACGGGTGGCCGGCTACTATGCCAAGGACATCGTCTTCGGGCAGGCGGGGATCACGCCCGAGGACGTGAGCGTCACCGGCTCCTACGACGCCTTCACCTTCACCACCATGCTCCAGCTCGAGGAGTACGGCTTCTGCAAGAAGGGCGAGGGCGGCCAGTACGTCTCGAGCGGGATCATCGACCTCGGCGGCCGGCGGCCCAACAACACGTCGGGCAGCCACCTCTGCGAGGGCTACACGCACGGCATGAGCATGGTCATCGAGAACGTGCGCCAGCTCCGTGGCCTCGCCGACGACTATTGCCCGGGCTGGGCCGAGGGCAAGCACAGCTACGACTACTCGCCGGGCAAGTGCCGCCAGGTCAAGGACTGCCGGATCACCATGAACCTCGGCTGGGCGATGCCGCCAACCGGCTCCGCCCTCATCATGCACAACTGAAACTCATCCCTCTCCCCCCCTGGGGGAGAGGGCCGCAGTTCGAGCTGAAGAACGAAGTTCTGAGGCGAGGGCTGAGTAAAACAGGGGGAGAATTGCAGATGCCCAACGTCGAGTACCGCGGCATGAACCTGATGATCCCGGAGAACGATTCCGAGTGGCGCGAGCACTTCAAGCTGGCGCGCGGACACAAGCTGATGCTCCGGGCCTGCCGGGCCTGCGGCCTCATGCGCTACCCGCCCACCCACGCGTGCCCGTGGTGCATGGCCCTGGAGTGGGACTGGAAAGAGGTGAGCGGCAAGGGTCACATCTATTCATACGAGGTCGTCCACCACGCCATCCAGCCCGGGTTCAAGGAGTGGACGCCTTACGCGGTGGTCCTCGTCGAGCTCGACGAGCAGCGCGGCAAGCCCACCGATGATGAAGCGCTCCGGATGATCGGAAACCTGGTGACGCCGGACGGCAAGGCGGAGGCGGAGAGCAAGGTCGCCATCGGCAAGCGCGTGCGCGTCGTCTTCCAGGATCTCTCGGAGGACTTCGCGCTGCCCCAGTTCACCCTGACCGACGAGCCGCCCATCGGCCGGGTCTGGAGCCTTCCCGGCTAACTACACCGTTGCTCGCGCGCATCCGAGGAAGCTCCCGACGCGTTCGATGAACGCTTCGCGTTCCTCGACGTGAGGCGAGTGCCCACTGCGCTCGAAGACCGCGAGCTCGGACTGAGGCACGAGCGCGTGAATCTCCTCGGCCTGGTCGATGGGACAGATCCAGTCATGTCGTCCGACGGCGACGAGAGTCGGGCAGGCGATGCGTGACAGCTCCCGGCAGCAGTCGTACGCCGGGTACTCGTGACGGATGATGAAATTACGCACGGCGATGCGGTGACGCGTGTCTGCCCGCGCCATGAGGCTCTCGGCCGCGAGCCGCTTGTCGAAGAAGTAGAGAGGGCGGATGGTTTCGAACGCGCGCCGAAAGCTGTCGTCGTCGGAAAGCGAGCCGTCCCAGAGGGAACGATAGGCGGCCCACTGCGCGGGCGTCGCCTCGCGCCGAGCGTTGTCCTCGGCGCGGGCCATGAAGGCCCCACTGGCGGAGGCGCCCACCACGATCAGGGTGCGGAGCGAGCGAGGATAGCGCGCCGCATACATGAGGCCGAGGAAACCGCCCCAGCTGATGCCGAGGACGTGGACGGTGTCGACCCCGAGGGCTCGTCTCACGCCCTCGATGTCGGCGACGAGCTGATGCTGCGTGCACTGCTCGACCGGCTCCCACCTCGAGCGCCCATGGCCGCGATGATCATAGAAAACGAGGCGGAGACCGAGAGGTCGGGCAAGGGGCGCGAGCGCGCGCACGAGCCCGGACGAGTCGGTACCGGGACCGCCGTGGAGGCAAAGCGTGGGCGTCCCTTCCCCGACGGTTTCGGCGTAGAGCCGAGTTCCATTGACCTCCAGGGCCATGCTCCCGTCGCTCATCTGCGATGCATCGTCCAGCGCGGAGGTCCGCTCACCTGCCCGTCCAGCGCACGGATTTGAGCGATTGATAGATGCCGCCGTAGGTCGGGATGGGAACGAAGCCCTCGTATCCTTGTCGCGTGACATAGACCTGCTGGGGGAAGTACAGGAACACATACGGAGCGTCGGCCATCAAGAGCTTCGAGAACTCCGCGTAGTGGCGCTTGCGCTCGGCCTGACTGCCCGCGCGTCGCGCCGCCTCGAGGACCTCGTCCACCTTCGGGTTCTTGTAGTGGGCGAAGTTGCGCCCTTTCCACTGGCTCGAATGCCAGATCGTATAGGCAAAGGGATCGGGATCGTGGAAGTTGGTCCATCCGACGCAGATCGCCTCGAAGTCCGACGCGAACAGCTTCTTGACGAACGTGGGCCAATCGAGCGGCTCGAGCCGCGCCTCGGCGCCGACGTTCTTGAGATATTCCTGCAGGACGACCGCGGTGTCCTTCACCGCCTGGTTGGCCTGGTCGTGGCGGAGGGAAAAGCTCAAGCGCTTGCCGTCCTTGACAAGGACGCCATCGGGGCCGGGCTTCCACCCCGCCTCGGCAAGCAACGCCTTCGCGCGGGCGGGATCGAAGGGATAGCCCTTCACGGATGGGTCGAAGGCCCAGCTCGATGGCGGAAACTGCCCCGTGGCCGGCGCGGCATAGCCCTGCAGAACTTGCCGGATCAGCGTCCCCGAATCGACGGCGTGGTAGAAAGCGCGCCGCACGCGCATATCGTCGAACGGGGGAAGATCCTGACGGTAGCCCAGATAGTTGTACGAGGTGTTGTCGGCGACCAACACCTGCAGCCCCTGCGTCTGTTTCAAGCGCGCCACTTCGGTCAGGGGCGGGCTCTCGATGAAGTCGACCCCGCCGGCGCGCAGCTCCTGCAAGAGCACGACAGCGTCGGGAATGACCCGGTAGATCAGGCGATCCAGCGCGGGGCGGCCGCCGTGATACTGCGCGTTCGCTTCCATGACGAGCCGCTCGCCCCGTCGCCATTCGACGAAGCGGAAGGGGCCGGTGCCCACGGGCTTTCGGTTGAACTCGGCCGTGTTGAGGTCGACGCCCTTGAGCAGGTGCTCGGGGATGATGCCGGCCCGCGGGTTCACGAGCACGGCAAGAAAGGCTCCGTACGGATAGCGCAGACGAAAGCGCACCGTGTAATCGTCGAGCACCTCGATCGGCTTCTGGGCGAGGTCCTCCGGCCGTTTGGGATTGTCCTTGTTGGTGAGCTCGGGGAAGCCGACGAGGGCATCGAAGTACGCGCGATGCGGCGTCGTTACCTTGGGGTCGAGGACAGCGTAAAAGGTGAAAGCGACGTCGCGCGCAGTGAAGGGCTTGCCGTCGTGCCACCGGACGCCCTTCCTGAGCTTGAACGTGTAGGTCAGACCGTCGCGCGAGACTTCCCACGATTCTGCGAGGAGGGGCCGGACGTTCAGGTTCTGGTCCAGCTCGAGCAGGCTGTCGAACATCGGCCACTCGGCAATGTACGACTGCCCGTCGGTCGCCACGAGCGGGTTGAGCGACGTCGCATCGCCGAGAAAGCCGATGACCATCTCCTTGCCCGCCGCGCGCGCGGGACAGGGCGCCGCGAAGCCGAGGAGCACGACGAGGAGGCTCACGAGGACACGGCGATGACCATGGTGTCGCATTGACATGACGCCTCCCGGAAGACATCGGTTCATGGTGGCCCGTCAGTCGCCCGCGCGAAGACGGGGATCGAGCGCGTCGCGCAGGCCGTCTCCGAACAGATTGAATCCCAATACGGTCACGAAGATCGCCACGCCGGGAAAGGTCGCCACCCACCATGCGGAGGCGAGGAATTGTCGCCCCTCCACGATCATGTTGCCCCAGCTCGGCAGCGGTGGCTGGGCGCCGAGCCCGAGGTATGACAAGCCCGACTCGATGAGGATGGTCTGGCCGAGAAGGAGAGTCGCCTGCACGATGATGACCGGGAGCGCGTTGACGAGCACGTGGCGCCCGAGGATCCGCCGGTGGCTGGCCCCGAGCGCGCGCGCGGCATCGACGAAGTCACGCGCCCGGAGGCTGAGGCACTCCCCGCGAACGATGCGCGCGACCTGCGCCCAGGTCACGAGCCCGATGACGGCCGCGGTGTTCGTGAGCCCGGCCCCGAAGAGCGCCACCACCACCAGAATGAGGAACAGGGCGGGAATGGCCATGAACACGTCCGCGATACGCATGATCGCCGTGTCCACCGCGCCGCCGAAATAGGCGGCGATGCCGCCGAGCACGGTTCCCACGATCACGGAGAGACCCGTGGCGAGCAGCCCGATCTCGAGAGAGACGCGGCCGCCCCAGATCACCCGCGTCAGGATGTCGCGGCCGAAACCGTCGGTGCCGAGCCAGTGGGCGGCGCTCGGCCTCTCGAGCCGGGCGAGCAACGACTGGGTGGAGTAGCTGTAGGGGGCGATCGCCGGCGCCAGCGTTCCCACGGCGAGGATGAGGGCGACGACCAGCCCCCCCACCAGCCCCCGCTGACTCCGCCACAGACGATCGAATGTGTGCACGGACCATTCACCGGTACGCGATGCGCGGGTCGATGAGGCAGTACGCGATGTCGGTCAAGAGGTTCGCCACGATGACGACGGTCGCGATCATGAGGTTCACACCCATGAGGACGGGGTAGTCCCGCTCGAACACCGCGCCCACCGCGAGCCGTCCGATGCCCGGCCACGCGAAAACGGTCTCCGTGAGCACAGCTCCTCCGACGAGGACGGGGAGCGAGAGCCCGATGACGGTGACGACGGGGATGAGCGCGTTGCGCAGCGCGTGCCGCCAGATGACCCGTACATCGGGCAGGCCCTTGGCCCGCGCCGTGCGGACGTAATCCTGCTGCAGCGCTTCGAGCAGGCTCGAGCGTGTGAACCGCATGAACGACGCCATCTGAATCAAGCCGAGCGTGAGCACGGGCAGCACGGCGTGACGGAGGCGCGCCCCGAGGTCAGCCTCTCGCCCGTACTCGCTGAGGCCGGATGGGGGGAGCAGTCCGAGCACCTCCGAGAAGAGCAGGATGAGCATGATACCGAGCCAGAAGCTGGGAAACGAGATACCGAACAGCGACACGCTCGACGCCAGGGCGTCCCAGATCGTGTTCCGCCGAATGGCGGCGAGGACACCGAGGGGCACCGCGACGAGAAGGGCGAGGAGAAGGGCGCCCCCCGTGAGCGTGAGCGTGGGGCCCAGACGATCGAGGACGAGCGTCGCCACCGGATCGCCCGTCTTGAACGAGCGTCCGAAGTCTCCGCGAGCCGCCGCCAGGACCCAACTCGAATACTGCACGAGAAGCGGGCGATCGAGTCCGAGCCGCGCGCGGACCTGAGCCGCGATCTCCGGCGACAGCTCGCCTCCAACGAGCACCGCCTCCGGGCCGCCAGGCGCCAGCCGCATGATCGCGAACAAGATCAACGAGACACCGAACAGCATGAGGCCTGCGTACGCGAACCGTTTGACGATGTGGCGGGCCAGCATGCCCCTCCCGGAACGGAGTTCGTGTGGTTCGCGTCGCTCGGCTCGCCGGTAACTCCCTAGCCCTTCGTCAGGCGCGCCACGATCTCGTCGAACGCCTTGTCCGCGAGCACCCTGACCTCGTCGCGCGTCAAGGGCTGGATGGGGTGTGGCACCATGATGGTCCGATAGTCATCCGCCCCCAGCGCTCCCGCCTGGGCGCGCGCGGCCCGGGCGAACTCCGTCGAGATCACCGTGGCCGTGGGCATCCCGTGGTCCTCGAAAAACACGCCGTCGTGCACACTGCACGTTGTGCAGGACCCTCAGTCGGCGAGGGCCTCGATGACGGCGTCGCTCTGCTTGAGGATCTCGGCCCGCAGGTCTTCCGGCGCGGGGCGGGCGAAGGTCGGCTTCCGCTTGCGGATGACGGCCTTGGGGTGGAGGCGCTCGTGCAAGAGCTCCTCGACGCGGTCGAGCAGGTGATCACCCTTGGCCTTCGAGATATCGAGGAGCGTGACGACCTTGCCCTCGAGGCTGGGCAGGCGCGCCGCGGTCTTCCGCGGCACCGCGACGGAATCGGTGGGATCGAGGAACTCTTCGGCGGCCATGGAGCGCTCCTCCCTTTCCGGGCGCTGTCTCATCAGAGCTGCGGGACGCGCCCCGCCCAAGTGTAGCGCAAGAGGCGCGGGCTCAGGGACGGAAGATGCGATCGAGGATGGCCGGCTCGACGTATTGCTTGAGCCGAATGCCCCCGAACCGGCGCCGCGCCTCGGCAAAGGAGAGCTCACGCACGTCGGGCGGCTCGCGCCCGCCGAGGCGCCGGAAGACGTAGAGCACCTCGGTGGGCTTGGCCGCCGGCGTCACGGACGCGACCGCGCCGTCATCGGCGAGCACGGTATTGTCGAACGCCACCACGAACGCCAGGGCGCCCGTCTTGTCGCTGACCTCGACGGGCCCCTCGATCCGCTCGTCGAAGCGCTCGGGGTCGCACGGGTGATTCCGCGCAATGCACCAGTCCGGCGAGTAGAGCGCCTGGATTTTCCGCATGTGCTCGAGTCGCAGGGGCGGCGGCGGCCGGGGCGGATAGATGGCCCGGTGCGTGCGCGATCGTGGGTCGTAGATCGAGACCTCGAGCGGATGCACGGCCACGAAGTGGGGCTGGCTGTGCTGGTAGACGATGCGCCCGTCGGCAAAGGCGGCCATGGGCCAGCCGGAGAGCACATCGCGCACGGCCAGGTCCTCGGCGAGCACAAGGGTGCAGCCGGCCGAGGGATTGACGTGGGTCTCGATCAGCAGCATGCCGCCGGCCTTCCGTGCAATCACGGCCGAGCCGAGACAGGCGGAGGGCGCAGGCCGTATGGCCTGCTCGTCTATGGCGGCACGCGTCCAGCGCCCGGTGAGGCGGTCCAGCCGACCCACGAAGAGCGGCGGGACGAGGGCGCCCGTCCCCTGATCCCGGTAGTAGACGATCACGTAGGCCTGCCGATCTCTGAGCACCGAATAGCTCGTGATCGGCACCCGCGCCTCGGGCACCGTCTCGGCCGTCACGCGGGCCCCGCTCGCCCGCAGCGCATCTCCCAGCGTCTCCCCCGCCGCGGGAGCGACGCAGACGAGGGTGGCGATCGTGGGCCATAGCCGTGCGAGGGGCAGGCCCTTCACGGCATGTGGACAGCCTTGATCACCAGGCGCGACATCTTTGGAAACGTCCAGCCGGGGATGACGGCAGAGAAGCGTCCCGCGGTGCCCCCCGCCACCAGGAACTTGAGGTTTCCGGGCTCACGGAACTTCGGAATCAGCGTGTCGTCGCTCTCCGGATGCGGGAACTTGGCGAGCACGCGCGCGGGCAGCCCCTCTCCGCCGTCCACGCCCGGGATGAGGTCGCGCACGCGCGTTCGCAGGCGCTCCCACAGGAACTGCCGCATCTCGGCCTTGCCCCAGCCCTCGCCCGCGATCATCTTCGCGTGCTCGGGGGAGAGCACGACGAGCGTGTCGCCGTGGTGGGTGGACCGATGGTTGGAGATCACGGCCAGCGAGTGGCTGATGGTGATCAGCACATCCTTGGCCCGGCGGCTCTGATGATCGTAGACACCATGCGGTGCCTCGGCGGCGAAGGCCGCCACCGTGCTCTCGTCGGCGCCGAAGCCGTGCTCGACGGCCAGCGACTCCCACGGGCTCTCTTCCTCGTTCTCCCCCATGCAGTAGGTGTAGCGGCCGGGGTGAGCCATGGTCGACATGCTCATGGTCCGGGCAGAGGCGCCCCCCACGTTGGCGACGATGAGCCGCAAGGCCCGGCCGATGGTCGCGTTGGCGCGCCACCCGGGGCCGAAGGCGCCGCGCCCGCAGTTGATGTCCAGAGCGGCTCGAGCGGGACCGTTGACGATGAAGAGGGGCGAGTGGAAATTCGTGGTGGCAGAGACGCCGTGGAGATCGAAGGCATCCTCACTCATGGCCTCGACCCCGGCGATCACCACCGGCAGGTAATCCGGACGGCACCCGGCCATCACGGCATTGATGGCGATCTTCTCGACGGTGGCCCGTCCGAAATTGGGCGGCACCAGCGCGATGAGCTCGTCGGCCTCGCGGCCCGAGCCCGCGACCATGGCCTCCACCCGCTCGCGGGTAGGCGGCACCACGGGGAGGCCATCGGTGACGCCGCGCTCGAAGAGCGTCTCGAAGGGATCGGGAGCGGGCGTGGTCACGGCGCGGTCAGGGTTTGCACAGGCGGAAGTTCGCGTAGTCGCCCTGCGCGGTCGACCGCGTGTCGTCGGAGTCCGTCAGGACCGCGATGCCCGCGGCCTTCGAAATGTCGGGATCGTCGAAGTATTTCTTGTAGTCCTCGAGGACGTTGACGCGCTCCTCCGTCCACTGGCCCTTCAGGGACGTTCCGCTCCGGATGATCCGGGCCTGGGTCAGCCCCGCGCTCGACGTCAGATGCGTGCCCACGGGCACCACGGCGCTCCAGATGTACTTCAGCGACTTCACGGCGAAGGGGGAGTGCGGGAAGACGGCATAGACCGACACCGCGCTGTCATTGGTCTTGGACTGGCGCTCGTCCGATCCGGCGGGGAACTCGATGGGGCGCCACGACCACGCGAGGATCGGATACGCCCTGGGATCCCACTCGTATTGCTTGGCGGCCTGGATGCCGAGGCCCTTGGCCAGGGCGTGCAGGTATCGTCGGCCGTCCATCTCCTGGATCGAGTAGACGGGCCGCCCGGATTCCTTGCGCGGCTTCCAGTCCGGCGGAAACTCGCCACCCTTCCCCTTGGCGAAGTCGTCGACGATCACGCACTCCTCGGCCGTCGCCGACCCCACGAGCGCGCCGGACAGGACGAGGGCGGCGAGGAGCGCCCGCCTCACCAGGGTCAGCGCCCCCGGCGCCACCAGGAGTGGACGAGATGATCCACGACCTGCACGAGCTGGCTCACCGTCCGGCATTCCTTGACGATGTCGCACGAGGGCGAGTAGAGCGGCATCACGCTGTCGCCGATGCCCCAGCCCCACTGGCCTTCCGGGTTCAGCCAGATCACACCCTTGACGCGCTCGCGGATCTGTCGGATGGCCCAGGCCTGGGGGTCGTTGTAGTTGTTGCGCGCGTCCCCCAGGATCAGCACGGTGGTCTTGCGGTCCAGCGACTCGAGCTCGGTGCGGACGAAGCGGCTGAAGGCGTAGCCGAAGTCGGACCGGCAATGGTAGTCCACCGAGGAGGACTTGAGCGCCCACTCGATGGCGTGGTCGACGGGGTACGTGTTGAAGGCCTGCGTCACCTCGGCGATCTCGGAGACGAACACGTAGGAGCGCACACGCGAGAAGCACTCCTGCAAGCTCCACACGAGCTGGAGCATGAAGCGCGAGGCGTTGCGCACGGAGTCGGAGACGTCGCACAGGGTGATGAGCTTCGGCTTCTCGCGATGCCGGCGCCGGAAGCGCACCTCCATGGGGATGCCGCCGTACTGGAGGCTCTTCCGGATGGTCCGGCGCGAATCGAGCCGCCCTTTCTCCTCCTGCCGCTGGCGCAGGGCGAGGGCGTCCTTGATCTTGCGGGCCAGGCGCGCCACCACCGCCTTCATCTGGGCGATCTCGTCGGGGGAAAGCGCGAAGAGCGGCTTGTCGGTGAGCACCTCGCGGGTGAGACGCTCGCCCGCGCGGTAGGCGCGCCGCTCGAGCTCGCGCTCCACGTGCTGGCGGATCATCCGGCGGAAGGCCTCCAGGCGGAGGTCGAGGTAGTTGCGGATGCGGGCGAGCATGCCCGGATCCATGCCCTTGGCCTCCAGGAGCTGCATGATGCGGGAGAGGTCGCGCTCGATGGCCGCCCAGTCGAACTTGTCGTAGATCTTCCGCGAGAAGTAGCCGATCTGGAGGAAGTACATCAGCCGCTCGAGCCCCGCCCCCTGCCCCTGCCCGCGGATGGCCATCTCCATGTCCGAGCCCTCGCCTCGCAGCATGAGCTCGGTCAGCTCGTCCATGTCCATGTTCTCCTGGGCCATGAGCTGGTCGAGCATCTCCTGGATGCGGGGGTCCTCGGGACCCAGGGCCTTCTTGAGCCCGGCCCCGAGGGCCTCGAGGTCGAGGAAGTAGAGGTCGAAGATCCGGTCGAAGGTCGGCAGGTCGCGCGCTTCCTTGACGAGCGTGCTCGCGAGCGCCGTCTTGAAGGTCTCGCGATGCTCGAGCCCGATCTCCGAGGAGGCAGCCAGCGCGTCGAGCGCCTCGCTGGGCGAGATGCGCAGCTCTGCCCTTCTCAGATCGCCGATGAACTCTAAGATCCGCTGGTCCATAGCTGAGAGCCAACGTCAGGCGAGGCCGGCAGGCCTGGTGGGGGGGTCTGGGGGAGGAGCGGCAGGTGGCGCTTCCCCCCAGAGCTTATTGATCGGCTCATCGGGAGAAGGTGACCCAGGAGGACTTGAAGACGTCCTCGGCGCCATCGCGGCTGATGGGGCAGAGGCGCCCGTCCTCGAGTCGGAGGAGACCGTGGAAGGAGCCCGCGGCAATGAAATGGGTCATCTTGAGCTTCCAGCCGAGGCCGCCCGCGGTCGATTCCTCGTCCCGCTCGACAGCGCGGCCGACGTCGGGCACATCCCCGACCAGGTGGAGCACGCGCACCGGGCCTTCGGCGCACCGAAGCCCCAGCACCACCTTGTAGGCCTGGCTCTGGCGGAACGTCTCCACCGTCATCTCGCCCGGCTGGAGCAAGTGCGCCGCGGCCTCCGGCATGGCGGCCCGGAAGAAGTCGCGCGGGGCGGGGTGCGTGTAGTAGAAGTGCCAGCGCCCGGCGGCGAGCATCCAGATCTTGGTGTACTCCCCGAGGGCGGCCGAGATGCAGCGACCGCCCTCGATGAACACGGGACCAGCCGGGCCCAGCTCGGGCAGACGGATGCGCGGGCTCGGGAACCAGAGCTCGCGGAACTCGGTCAGATGCATGGCCTCAGTCGAGGTCGGCGAGGACCTTGTCGAGGGCGCCCTTCACGCGCTCGAGATCCTTCTCGTGCTTGACGAGCATGGTCAGGGTGGACTCGACCAGCTCCCGATCGAGACTCTCCGCGTTCAGGATGACGAGGGAGCGGGCCCAGTCGAGGCTCTCGGACACGGATGGCGCCTTGCGGAGCTCGAGCCCGCGAATGCGTTGGACGGCCGCCACCACCGTCTGGGCGAGGCGCTCCGAGACCTCGGGAACCTTGAGGCGGATGATCGCCAGCTCCTCGTCGGGCGGCGGGAAGTCGATGAAGAGATGGAGGCACCGCCGCTTGAGCCCGTCCGAGAGCTCCCGCGCGTTGTTCGAGGTCAAGACCACGAGCGGGATGTTGGTCGCCTTGATCGTCCCGAGCTCCGGCACCGACACCTGGAAATCCGAGAGGACCTCCAGCAGGAAGGCCTCGAACTCCGGCTCGGCCTTGTCGATCTCGTCGACGAGCAGGACGACGGGCTCGACGGACTCGATGGCCTGCAGCAGCGGCCGGGGGGCGAGAAAGCGATGGGAGAAGAAGGCGTCGTCCTGACCTGAGATCTTGGCCACGGCTTCGGGCAGCGAGTCTGCGTCGGCGATCAACTGGCCGATGCGCTCGCGCAGGAGCTGCGTGTAGAGGAGCTGCTTGGCGTATTTCCACTCGTACAGCGCCTTGCCCTCGTCCAGCCCCTCGTAGCACTGGAGCCGGATGAGGCGCCGGGACGTGATCTCGGCCAGGGTCTTGGCCAGCTCGGTCTTGCCCACCCCCGCCGGGCCTTCGATGAGCACGGGGCGCCCCATTCGCTCGGCCAGGAAGACGACGGTGGAAATCCGCCGGTTGGCGATGTAGCGGGCGTTCTTGAAGTGCTGCTGGACATCCTCAACGGACTGGAACATGTAGGCTCCTGTATGAGTGAATTGGCCCGCAGTGTAGCACACTTGCAGGTCACCGCTACCCCCGTTCACGGAGTCTTCCCGCGCGCTTCAAGGTAGAATGAAAGCCGTATGAGCGGCCATTCAGCGGAGCTTCGGAGGTACCCGCGGGCCCGAGCGTCGTGGCGCGTCGCCGTGGAGATGCCGGGCGGACGCACGGTCAACCGCGAGACCATCGATGTCGGTCCCCACGGCGTCAAGGTCAAGCTCGACGAGAGCGTGGGGGCGGGCAGCCGGGTCAGGCTGCGCTTTCAGCCGCCCGACCGGAAGCCGCTCGATGTCGAGTCCATCGTGTGGCGCAACGACAGCGACGGGCCCGTCTTCGTCTTCGTCAACATGCCGGACGAGGATTTCGAGCGCCTCAAGTCACTGGTCGACGAGCACCGCGGCTCCTGATGCCCGCGGGTGGCCGGGCCCGCTTCCCGCCCGAGCCTGTCACGGCCGCCATGACAGGATTCCTTGCGCTCTTCGGGCAGGCGGTCAGGCATCGTGACCCTGCGTGTCACTCTGGCGGCGGCGCCTGTCATAAATATGCGGTTGCGCGAGGGCAGAACCGCGGCCGCAAAGATTTCGCGCGCGAGTTGACAATTTTTCCGACTCTCGGGCCCGGGCGGCCGAGCGGCCTCGAACTTGCGCAAGCGCTCCCTGGATTTCGAGGGACCGGGAATCCTATCGGCTTCCCTCAGCGGGGACGCCGTTCTTGCCACCCACATACGCACACATATAATCGGGGTGACACTGTCCGACACATTCCGTTGACATACGAACGGCCATCGGGATGGCTCCTTCAAATCATCACGCCATCCTTGCGGTCCACTACTATCGGAGTGGCACTGGACTTGCTACCATTTCCGTAGCCATGCGCATCGATCAGCCATCGGGAATGGTCAGACACCTCCAAGTCCTCCGAGCCGTCACGGAGGCCGTGAGTCGATCGCTCGATCTCCACGAGGTTCTTCAGAAAGCGCTCGCCGCTCTCACGCACGTCACCGGTCACGAGATCGCGAGCCTGCATCTGATCTCTCCGGACGGTCAGAGCCTCTTGCTGCGCGGGGAGCGGGGCCTCTCCGACGAGCTCCGCCGCGTCAACCTCGAGCTGCCCATGGGCGACGGACTGATCGGCCGTGTCGCGCTGTCCGGGCGCGGGCGCCGGGTGGACGACGCGAGCCGCGAGACCGATCTCCTGCCCGCGGCGCGGACGGCCGTGAGCACGGACGGCATCCGCGGCTTCGTCTGCGTTCCCATCCGGGCGCGCCACCGCATCCTGGGCACACTCTCGCTCGGCCGCCAGACCGAGGACCGGTTCACCGACGAGGAAATGGCCCTGCTCGAGTGCGTGGCCGACCAGATCGGCCTCGCCCTCGACAATGCCCGCCTCTACAGCGAGATTCACCGCCAGCTCGACGACCTCCGCCGGGCCCAGAACGAAGTGGTCAAGGCCGAGCGCCTTTCCGCCGTCAATGGCCTGGCCGCCGGCGTGGCCCACGAGATCAACAACCCGCTGACCATCATCATGGCGCAGCTGCACCTCCTCGCCCAGTCGCCCATCGGGCTCGAGGTCGAGGAGGCCCTGGGGGTCATCGACACCGCGGCCAAGCGGGCCGCCTCCATCGTCCGTGACCTCATCCTCTTCGCCGAGCATCGCCCGCCCCGGCGCCAGCGCTGCCAGATCGCCGAGCAGGTCAAGCAGGTGCTCGCCTTCGAGCAGGCCCGGCTGGAGGCCGACGGCATCCGGGTGCGCACCGACATCGAGTCGGCGCCCGAAATCTGGGCGGACGCCAATCACGTGCAGGAGGTTCTGCTGCACGTGGTGCAGAACGCCCAGCACGCGATGAAGGCCGCGCATGGCCGCGGGGTGCTGACGATCCGCGTGCGGCCCACCGTGGCGGGGCTCCGCATCACCGTCGCCGACGACGGGCCGGGCATCCCCCCCGAGCACCTGCCCCGTATCTTCAATCCCTTCTTCACCACCAAGCAGCCTGGCGAAGGGCGTGGCCTCGGGCTGTCCGTGTCCCACAGCATCGTGGGAGAGCACGGGGGTCGACTCTGGGCGGAAAACCTTCCGGGGGGAGGGGCGATCTTCACCATCGACCTGCCCATCGGCGAGCCCGAGCCCGCTCCCGAGGCCATCGACTCCCGCACGCGTCTGTAGTCCCCCGCTCCACGACCTGCGCGCCGCGTACGCCCCTCGACAAGGCCGTGATTCCGGGAGTAGTCTGTCCCCCTGATTTGAAATCTCTCACTCCCCGGAGGCTCCGATGAGTTCCGTCAAAGACGCCATTGCGCAGGCCGTGGACCGCCTCGCCGACGAGCTGGAGGCCCTTTCCAAGCAGATCCACGCGAATCCCGAGCTGGGATACCAGGAAGTCAAGGCCTGCGCGTGGCTCTCGGAGTTCCTGGGCAAGCAGGGCTTCAAGGTCGAGCAGGGCGTGGGCGGGGTCGACACCGCCTTCCGCGCCACCATCGAGACGGGCGAGGGGCCGACGGTAGCCATCCTGTGCGAGTACGACGCGCTCCCGGGCATCGGCCATGCCTGCGGCCACAATGTCATCGCCACCTCGGGGGCGGGCGCGGGCGCCGCCCTCGCCGCCATCAGGAATCAGCTCCCCAAGGGGCGCGTCCACGTGATCGGCACGCCCGCCGAAGAGGGCGGCGGCGGGAAGATCAAGCTCATCAAGGCGGGGCTCTTCAAGGACGTGGACGCGGCCATGATGATCCACGGCTTCGACCGCACGCTTCTGCACCAGGACCTCCTCGGCATCGCCCGCGCCACCTTCGAGTTCACAGGCAAGGCCTCCCACGCCTCGGCCGATCCGTGGGAGGGCGTCAACGCCCTGGACGCCTGCGTGCAGACCTACAATGCCGTGGCCATGCTCCGCCAGCAGGTACGCCCCGATTGCCGCATCCACGGCATCATCACGAGCGGCGGCGCGGCCGCGAACATCATCCCCGAATCGGCGTCGGCCATCTTCTACGTGCGCGCGCCGGCCATCGACACCATGTGGGATCTCTATCGCCGCGTGGTCGCCTGCGCCGAGGGCGCCGCCAAGGCAGCGGGATGCGGCCTCACGGTCACCCCGCACGAGAGCATCTACGAGCCGATGAAGTCGAGCCGCGTGTTGTTGGATCTCTTCGCGGCCAACATGATCTCCACCGGTCTCAAGGAAGGCGCGCCCATCCCCGACCGCAAGGGCTCGTCGGACGTGGGCAACGTCAGTCAGGTCCTGCCGACCATCCAGCCCATGATCGGGATCGCTCCCGAGGGCATGGCCATCCACACGCGCGACTTCGCCGAGGCCGCCGTGAAGCCGCTCGCGCGGCAAGGCATGGTCGCGGCCGCCAAGACCATGGCCATGACGACCTATGACCTGCTGGCCGACCCCGGACGCGTGAAGGCCGCCAGGGAGGAGTTCGCCCATGGCCGCTGACCCGCTCGACGAGGCCAAGACCAAGGTCGCGGACGCCGTCGATCGCCTGGCCGACGAGCTGGAAAAGCTCTCGCTTCAGATCCACGCCAATCCCGAGCTGTGCTTCAAGGAGGAAAAGGCCTCGGCGTGGCTCACGGGCTTCCTCGAGAAGCAGGGGGCGCGGATCGAGCGGGGTGTGGGCGGCCTGCCCACGGCCTTCCGGGCGACCGTCGAGGGCACGGGCCCCGGGCCCACGGTGGCCATCATGGCGGAGTACGATGCCCTGCCGAACATCGGGCATGCCTGTGGCCACAACGTCATCGCCACCGCCGGCACGGGCGCGGGCGCGGCCATCGCGGCGGCGCTGGGCAAGGTTCCCTTCGCGGGTCGCGTGCAGGTGATCGGCACGCCCGCGGAGGAAGGGGGCGCGGGCAAGGTCAAGCTCATGGAGGCGGGCGTCTTCAAGGGCGTGGACGCGGCCATGATGATCCACGGCCGTTGCGGGACACAAGTCTGGCGGCCGAGCCTCGGCATCGTCAAGGTCAAGTGCGACTTCTTCGGAAAAGCCTCGCACGCCTCGTCCTGGCCGTGGCGCGGGGTCAATGCCCTCAACGCCATGATCCAGCTCTTCGTCTCGCTCGACCAGATGCGCCAGCAGATCAAGCCCGACGCGCGCGTGCACGGCATCATCACCAAGGGCGGCGACCAGGCCAACATCATCCCGGAGCACACGGCCTCGGAGTTCTACCTGCGGGCGCCCTCGAAGGACTACTGCCAGGAGCTGCTGCGGCGCTTCGAAGGCTGTGCCCAGGGCGCGGCCACGGCCACGGGCTGCACGGTGAAGGTGACCGCGGACCCGATCATCCATGATCCGCTCAAGCCCAACTTCGCCATGGCCACCCTCTTCGGCCAGAACCTCGAGCGGATCGATTTTCCCGTCGATCCCGACGACGGCGAGGCGGGGTATGGCTCGACGGATTGTGGAAACGTCAGCCAGGCCCTCCCGACGATCCACCCGTACATCCGCATCTCGCCGGATGGCATCCCGGGACACTCCCGCGAGTTCGCCGAATGGGCCAAGTCACCGCTGGCGCGCACGGGCATGGTCGCCGGCGCCAAGGCCCTCGCCCTGACGGCACTCGATCTGCTCGCCCGGCCCGACGAGCTCAAGCGGGCGAAGGAGGAATTCGAGCGCGGCGTGGGCGGCTAGGAGCCGCGGATGGCCTTGAGGACCTTCTTAGCCTGATTCAAGTGGTCGAGGACGTGGAGGCGGAAGACGATGGCGTACGCCTTCCAGTCCAGCTCCTCGATCCAGTGCAGCGGCTGCTCGCGGCCATCGGGCTCCATGACATTGATGACCATGACCACGGGCGCTCGGGCATCGGTGGGCCGGTCGGGCGCCGCCGCGAGAGCCTCCACCGCTTCCGCCTGAATTCGCTTCAGGTCGTTGAGCAGGTCGGGCCACGGCCGGCTCATGGGATCGCGCGACTGCAGCGAGGCCGGAATCGGTCCGTCGGATGGGCGCCGCCCGACGAGGAGCTCGCGCAGCTCCGCGATGCTGGGCCGGTGCGTCTCGACGACATGATCCGCCACCTCCTGGATCGTCCACTCGTCTGGCAGACCGCCCGTCCTCGCTTCCTTCTCGCTCACGCCGTCGAGGAGATTCTCGAAGGCCGCGAAGGCGGCCGCGACGCGCTCCTGGATCTGGGCGGCGCTTCGCCGGCTGCCCTGCTGCTCCAGGTACTCCTTGGCCTTGACCTGCTCGGGACGAAGGGTCACGGTTGGACCCGCCGCCGCTCCGAGGCGCGCTCGGCGTCGAGACGCCCGTGCTCGGCGTCGGAGAGATCGGCAAAGCGCATGGCGGCGGCGACGGCATGGTGGCCCGCCTGCTCGTCGATCAGGCGGTACATGGCCTGACAGATGCGTCGATAGGCAGGATGGCCCTGCGGTGCCGTCCTGAGCTCGATCATGTGCATGGCCTCGCGGGCATTGAGCTCCATGTAGAAGCGCACGCGATAGGCCATGGCGACGGCATAGGGCGCCACCGCAGCCTGCCCCATGCCCTCCAGCCCCCCGCAGAGCCTGGCCGAGGCGTCCATGACCCGGGTCCAGTCGGCAAGGGCGCCCGCCTCCTCGATCTCCGGGCCCACCACCCAGCCGTGGCGCACGGAGAGCGGCTGCCACTCGAGGGTGAGCAGCCGGTGCCGCTGCAGGTCACGGAAGGCACCGTAGTCGCCGAGCACATCGAAGCGGTAGGCCGTCCGCTCGAAGGCGCGCCCGGGCTTGTGGCGGCGATTCTCGCGCGCGCCGACATAGGACTCGAGGACTCGCCGCCGCTCCTCGGGGCCGAGCTTGCGCGCGAGGAGAAGGAGCTGGTCGTCGGGGAGCGACGCGGAGGCGTACAGCGCGGCCGCCACGATCTTGACCTCTCCGTCCGGGTCGAAGTCCGTCAGGGTCACCTCGCCGCGCGGTTCCGTCTCCACGCCGGCCAGGAGGCGCGCGGCCACCGCCGCCGTCCCCGCGCGCGTCTCGGCCAGGTAACGGCTCCAGAGGGTGCCGCGATCCGGCCGATCCACGCGAGTGAGAAAGGCGGGAATGACCTTGCGCAGCTCGGTGAGTAGGAGGGCAGCGTGCTCGCGGACCTCCTGGAGCGGGTGCGCGCGCATCCTCAAGAGGAGCGCCTCGTACCCTTGGCCGGTGCCGAAGATGCCGACATTGGAGCGCGTGGCGGCGGGCAGGAGCCCGCGCAGGCTGTCGAGGGCCTTGGCGCGAATGGTCGAGCGCCAGACGACGTCGTTATCGCCCGCGGGCCTGGACAGCCGGGCCTCCCAGAACGCGCGCATGGGATCGATCCAGCGCGCGTAGGTCTCGAAGGCCTGGTCGAGGGTCTCCACGTAGCGCGCGCGGAGGGGATGCCCGTCGAGCTCCGCGGGGACGTGATACTTCCAGTGACCGCCCGGGCGGTCCGTGTACGGAACGTAGCGCGTGGACTGCTCGAGATAGGCCATGAGCCGTCCCCACTCGAGCACCTTGGTCAGGATGTTGGAGGCGCCCTCGCAGGCGATGTGCACGCCGCCCAGCTGGGCCACCGAGTCGTCGCCGTACTCCGAGAGCATGCGCTCGTAGAGCTGTTCGGCGCGCGCGGTCCCCACGGGACGGGCGCCGCCGCCCGCCTCGAGACCCTCGCCCAGGAACTCGTCGAGGAAAAGGCGGCGGAGCGACTTGGCGGAGCGGGAGTAGCGGGCGAAGAGGGCGCCCTTGACCACTTCGGGCAGGTTGACGAGGGCGAAGACGGGCCCGTCCAGATTGGTGAAATAGGGCTCGAGGGCCGCCCGTTCCGCGGCGGAGAATGTCTCCACGGGATTATCCTAGCATGCGCAGACCCTCGAACAGGGCCGAGCCGGCGGGAACCTGCTGCCGAGGGCGCCACTATTTTTCTCACTCGGAGGTCGGTCATCCCGGTCCGCGTTTTCAGCCGCCTGCGTTGACCGCTTTCGATGGCGCGTGTGATAATCCCGCCATGCGCCCGCCACGCATGGTGACGCTCCTTGCCGTCGTCCCCCTCGCGGTCGGGTGCTTCGCGGTATCGTTCGGCCGCGAGTTCCCTTCTCCCGAGACGCGCACGATCACCATCGGCCGGACGGACAAGGTGACGCTCCAGCGCGTGTTCGGCGAGCCCTATCAGGTGGGCCTCGACAGCGGCGACCCGACGTGGCGCTGGTTCTTCGGCCGGCGCGCCTCCGGCACCGAGGTGACCAAGGACCTCTCCGTTCGCTTCGGCGCCGACGGCACCGTCAAGTCCTACTCGTTCACCTCGAACTTTCCCGAGGACATGAAGCGCCTCCGGTAAGAAGGAGCCCCCATGCCCAACATCACCGTGCAGTGGTACGCCGGCCGCACCGACGAGCAGAAGCGCGAGATCACCGCCGCCATCACCGAGGCCATGGTCAAGATCGGCAAGACCACCGCCGATCAGGTGCACATCGTCTTCCAGGACATCGAGAAGTCGAACTGGGGGGTGAATGGAAAGCTAGCGAGCGACAAGTAGCTCGATGGGCAAGCTGAAGGTCGGGTTCATCCCCATCGAGGGCGGCCACTTCTACAAGGACGCCCTCGAAGAGGTCGTGCGCGCCGAGGACCTCGGCTTCGACTCCGTGTGGATGGAGGAGCACCACTCCGTCGTCAACCACTACTGGCCCTCGCCGCTGCCCGTGCTCGCGGGCTTTGCCACCCGCACCTCGCGCGTGCTCCTGGGCACCGACATCCTCGTGGCGCCGTTCTACCACCCCGTGCGGCTCGCCGAAGACGCGGCCATGATCGACGTCATGTCCGCGGGCCGGTTCGTGCTGGGCGCGGCCATCGGCTACAAGCCGGACGAGTTCGCCCTCTACGGCGCCGAGCTCGAGAAGCGCGGGGCCCGCTTCGAGGAGCAGCTGGCCATCATCAAGGGGCTGTGGACCCAGGAGTCCCTCGCCTTCAAGGGCCGGTACTACCAGGTGGAGGGCGCGCTCGAGCCCAAGCCCGTGGCCAAGCCTCACCCGCCGATCTGGATCGGCGGCTGGGGCGATCTCACGCTCAAGCGCGCGGCCACCCTCGCCGACAACTGGATCCCCGGGCCGACGGCGGACCTGCCGCGGCTTCTCAAGGGCAAGAAGCAATTCCTCGCGGAGCGGGCAGCGGCCGGGCGCACCGCGCCCATCACCGACTGGCCGCTCACGCGCGACGTCATCATCGCGGAGACCGACAAGGAAGCGCGCGCGCTGGCCGAGAAGCACATCATGGTCTCCTACCGCAGGGAGTACGCGGGCGGGTGGAAGCACCCCTTCATCGACGCGTCGATCGCCACGGACCTCGACGGCCTCATGAAGCAGCGGTTCCTCATCGGCGGGCCGGACCAGGTGCGGAAGGCCCTCGAGCCGTTCGTGAGCGAGTACGGCCTCACGCACCTCATCTGCCGCCTCTTCTTCCCCGGCATGGCGCACCGCCACATCATGCGCGAGCTCGAGCTCATCACCAAAGAGGTCATCCCAGCATTCCTGTAAGGCTCTCGCTCAAGTCCGCCTCGTTCCACATCCGGAACCTCGAGACGAGGCTGCCCTTCCGGTACGGCCTCGTCACGCTCACGCGCTTTCCCCTGCTCCACGTGGGCGTGGAGGTCGAGGCAGCCGACGGCCGGCAGGCCAAGGGCTACGCCGCCGACAATCTCCTGCCGAAGTGGTTCGACAAGGATCCCGCCCGGACCTTCCGCGAGAACGTGCGGGACCAGCTCGTGGCCATCCGCATCGCCCATCAGGCCTTCGGGGAGGCGGCCAAGGTCCCCCGGTCCATCTTTCAGATCTGGCTGGATGCCTTTGCCGAATGCCGGCGCAAGGGTCCCGGACGGAACCTCAACGCCCTCACCATCGCCTTCGGCTCGTCCTTCTTCGAGCGCGCTCTCGCCGACGCCGCGGCCCGGCTCGCGGGGGCGGACGCCGTCGCCCTCCTCCGCCACGACCTCCTGGAGATCCGGCCCGGGGCCATCCATCGCGAGCTCGAGCAGGAAGACCTCGTGCGCTGGACCCGCGAGACGGCGCCCACCACCCTGGCCGTGCGCCACACCGTCGGCCTCCTCGATCCCATCTCGGCCGCCGACGTGCCCGCCGACGGCTGGATCGGCGACGGGCTGCCCCAGACGCTCGAAGAGTGCATCACCACCTACGGGCTCCGGTACTTCAAGATCAAGGTGGGCGGCCGCCACGAGGAGGACGTGGCGCGCCTGATCTCGATCGCGGCCACCCTCGACCGGCTGATCTCGGAGCCTTACGTGGTCACCCTGGACGGCAACGAGCAGTACAAGACGCTCGCCGACTTCCGCCGGCTGATCGAGACTCTGGGGAAGACCTCCGGGCTGTCGCGCCTCCGCAAGGCCATCGCCTTCGCCGAGCAGCCCCTGGAGCGCTCCGTCGCTCTCGACCCTGCCGCCCTCGAGGGCCTTCCCAAGCTCGGCGTGCCCCTCATCATCGACGAGAGCGACGCCGAGGTGGAATCGTTCAAGCTGGCCGTGTCGCTCGGCTACCGCGGCGTCAGCAGCAAGAACTGCAAGGGCATCTTCAAGTCGTTCCTGAACCGCACGCTGATCGAGCGGTTGAACCGGCGACGCAAGCCCGAGGCCGCCCTCTTCATGAGCGCGGAGGACCTGACCAACCTGGCCATGGTGCCGCTCCAGCAGGACCTGGCGACCGTGCGCGCCCTCGGCATCACGCATGTCGAGCGCAATGGCCATCACTACGTCAGGGGCCTCGCCCACTGCTCGCGGCGCGAGCGGTACCAGGCCACGCGTCTCCATCGCGATCTCTACCGGGGCGGCGAGGCCGAGGCGCGCCTGCGCGTCGAGGGTGGCGTGCTCCACGTCAGCTCGCTCGGCACCCCCGGCTATGGAGGGGCCTTCGAGCCCGATCTGCCCTCCATGGTGCCGCTCGAGAAGTGGAGCTTCGACTCGCTGGAGGCAGAGTCCTGATCGCCTACCGCCTCAATCGCTCCTTCGCCTGGAACGCAGCCCATCCCCCCCGGCTGCCGCCGAGACCGCGCCAGGTGCCTCCCGCCACCGTCAACCTCTTCGATCGGACGCTCGAGGGCCCCGTGGGAATCGCCGCCGGCCCGTTGCCGAATGCGAAGTGGATTGCCGCCTATGCCCGACTCGGCTACGGCCTTCTGACCTACTCGACGGTGCGGAGCCGGGAGCACCCGGCCTCCCGGGCGCCCAATCTCGCCTTCTGTCGTCTCGGCGATCCGACGACGATCGAGCCCACCCCGCGGCGCCTCGATCCCGCCGCCGTCACCTTGGCCTACTCCTTCGGCCTACCCTCCGCCACGCCGGACGTCTGGCGGGCGGACGTCAAGCGCGCGCGCGCCGCCCTCGGGCCAAAGCAGCTTCTCGTCGTCAGCGTGGTCGGCACGCCCGCGCCGGATGGCGATGGCGAGCAGCTCGCCGCCGACTATGCCGCGTGCGCGCGGTGGGCGGCCGAGGCCGGCGCCGACGTCGTCGAGGTGCACCTCTCCGCCCCCGACACGGCGGCGGAGCGCGCGCAGATGGTCTACGAGGACGTGGCCCTGTCGACCCACATCGTGCAGCGGGTGCGGCGCGCCGTCGGCCTCAAGCCGGTCGTGGCCAAGGTCGGGGCGGCGAGGAGCCCGCGGGCCTTGCACGACCTCGCCACGGCCACGGCTCGCTGGCTCGACGGATTCACACTCATCAATGGTCTGCAGCGACGCCTCGTGAACCCCGACGGCGCGCCCGCCCTCACGGGTCCCGGGCGCGAGCTGGCCGGGGTGTCCGGCGCCGCGGTCTGGGAGCACGGTCGCGTGCAGGTCGCCGAGCTCTGCGCGTGGCGCAAAGCGGGGGCGTGGGACCGAGTGGTCTTCGCGGTGGGCGGCATCACGACCGTCGAGCGCGCGCGCGCGAGCCTCGAATCCGGCGCCAACGCCGCCCTCGTGGCCACGGCGGCGCTCGTGGACCCGCTGCTCGCCGTCCGCTTCCGCGGCGCCCGGGTCGCGGCCGAGGTCGCGCGGCGCCCGCGTCGCTAGCGGATCCTTCGTGGAGGCGAGTCCTCCACCTTGAGCTCGTCCTTCTCCTCGAGGGCGATCCCGACCGCGGCGAGCTCGCTCTTCTTCTTCTCGCTTATGCGCGCGGCGGCGCGTCGGAGAAGCTCTTCTCGGCTTGGTGGTCTGAATGCCGCGTCACTCTCCTGGACCCTGCGCCCGCACCGTCCGAGAAGATCCGTGAGCTCGGCGATTCCATCAGGACCATTGCTCGTCCGGACGGCATCCCAGCTCCTGAGCTTGTCGGCCCCCGCCCCCGTCTTGCGGATCTGTCTCGTCGAGTCCTGGAGGCCGATCAGGCTGCCCGCGAGATCGAGGGCGTCGTCCAGCCAGGCGTCGTAGCCCGCCCGCGCCGTCGGACAATCACGCCGCGAGAACCGCTGCGCCGCGTCCTTGAGATCCCTGAGTCGCTCGGTGGCCTTTTCGACCTTCTGGTCGGCCGGCCACTGCGATGGATCGTCCTGGGCCGCGGTCTCGGCGAGGGGCCACACCGCGGCAGAGCCAAGCGAGAGGAAGATCTGGACGGCGGCCAGCCCGATGGAGAGCCTGGGGAGAGCGCGACGCATCACGAGGCACCTTTCTCGCGCGGCGGTGCTGGAGCCGTCCGCGTGACAATTGTTCCGGTCATTCGTACCGTACGGGCGCCCCGGGACGGTGTCAAGATTTCGCGGCTCTCGACCTCGCGAGACGATCGCCGGTCCGGCGCCTGTGCTAGGCTCGCCGCATGCGCTGGCTCGTCGTGCTGCCCTTCGAGCGTCCGGAGCACATGGGGGTGGACTTCCGGGACGAGCTCGTGGCCATGGGTCACGAGGTCCGTACCTTCGCCTACCGGCGCAACAACCCCCTCTACAAGAACCGCGGCACCAAGGCCGCCTATCAGCTCTGGATCCTCCGACGGCTCGAACGAATCTGCCTCGAGTGGGAGCCGGCGCTGGTGCTCGTCATCAAGGGCGGGCCCATCACGCCCGGGCTGATCCGTCGGGTCAAGCGGAGCCGGGACGTGCTCTTCCTCAACTTTTTCCCCGACAATCCCCTGTGGATGATGCCCTTCGACGCCATCGAGGCCTATGACGTCTTCTTCACCAAGGAGCGCTACGCGCTCGACTCGCTCGAGCACGTGGGGCTGCGCAACCTCCACTATCTGCCCATGTACTGCGTGCCCGCCATGCATCACCCGGTGACGCTCACGGCGGAAGAGCAGCTCCTCTACTCGAGGCCGATCAGCTTCGTGGGCAGCCGCTATCCCTACCGCGAGCGACTCATCAAGGAGCTTCTCGCCTTCCCCATCAAGCTCTGGGGGGCGGGCTGGGCGCGGACGGAATCCCTGGAGATCCGGGCCCTCGTGGCCGGTGGACCTGTGTGGGGGCGCGCCAAGCTCGCCATCTACTCCGGCTCGACGCTGTCGCTGAACCATCACCATCCCATGAACGACATCGTGGGCGTCAACACGCGCGCCTTCGAGCTGGCGGCGAGCGGCGCCTGCCAGGTCGTGGATCTCAAGGGCGAGCTGCCGGGGCTCTTCGCCCCCGGGGAGGAGGTCGTGGCCTACCGCGATCTCGACGATCTCAAGGATCAGCTCGGCTACTACCTCGCCCATCCCGACGAGGCGCGCGCCATCGGCGGCAACGCCATGAAGCGCGCGCTCCAGGAGCATACCCTCCGCCACCGGATCGAGGAGATCCTCACCGTCGTCGAGGAGCGCTTCGGAAAGAGATGACGTGCGAGCCGAGGCATGGCCGAGCTGCCGTAGGCACGAGCATGTGGCCGTGCGAGGTGAGCGCCGTCGGCGCGAGCCGAGAGCTGAGTAGAATGCGAGTTTCCAAATGAGTCGAGCCGAGGCATAGCCGAGCTGCCGAAGGCACGAGCGTGTCGCCGTGCGAGGTGAGCGCCGTCGGCGTGAGCCGAGAGCTGAGTAGAATGCGAGTTTCCAAATGAGTCGAGTTGTCCGATGAAGCAGATGGATTCCCTCGCGACGAGCCTGCGCTGCATCGAGTGCGTCGGCGCCTCTCCCCTCGGCTATACGCTTCAGTGCCCGACCTGCGGCGGTCTCCTCGAGCTCCTCTACGACGAGCCGCGCCTCCGGAAGCTGGGAACGGGCGCCTTCACCGGCACGGGGCTCTGGCGCTACGCGCCCGTGCTGCCCATCGCGGATCCCGCGCATCGCGTCTCCCTCGGCGAGGGAGCGACGCCGCTCCTCGATTGCCCGCGTCTGGCCCGAGAGCTCGGCGTCCAGCGCCTCGTGGTCAAGTTCGAGGGCGCGAACCCCACGGGCACGGTCAAGGACCGCAGCTCGGCCACGGGCGTGAGCGCCGCCCTCCAGTTCGGCTTCGCCGTCACCTCGGTGGTCAGCTCCGGCAACGCCGGATCGTCCATCGCCGCCTACTCGGCGCGGGCCGGGCTGCGCTCACTCATCTTCTGCTACGAGCGGGCCTCGGCGCCCAAGATGCTCCACATGGCCGCCACCGCCACGGACCTCGTCATCTACAAGGGCGTGTACGACGACCTCATCACGCTGTGGGACCGGCTCGCGGAGGAAGGGCTCTTCTTCGACTGCGGCGCCTCGCGCAATCCGTACAAGCACGAGGGCAAGAAGACCATCGCCTACGAGATCGCGGAGGGACTGGGCTGGCGCGCGCCCGATCTCGTGGTGGCGCCCGTGGCCGTGGGGGAAACCTTCATCGCCGCCTCTCGTGGGTTCGCCGAGATGGAGCGCCTGGGCCTCATCGCCAGGCGGCCGATCATGGCCGCCGCCCAGGCGGCACGCGCGAACGCCGTGGTGCGGGCCTGGCGGGACAAGGCCGCCATCACGCCGCTCAAGATCGGCTACACGGTGGCCGAGGGACTCGCCGCGGGCGACCCCGGGCGCAAGGGCGACTGGGTCCTGCGCATCCTGCGGGAGACGGGCGGCGTGGCGGGCCAGGCGGAGGACGAGGAGATCCTGGCCGCCCAGTCCCTGCTCGCGCGCACCGAGGGAATATGGGCGGGGCCGACCGGGGTGGCCGCGCTGGCCGTCCTGAAAAATCTCCTTCACGAGAAGGAGGTCGACCCCGCCGCCACCATCTGCGTCATCCTGAGCGAGACCGGTCTCAAGACGGAGGCCGCGCCCCCCAGCCGTCCTGCCATCGCCTTCGACGAAGCTTCACTGAGGAGCCTCGTGCGGGAAAAGGTGCGGGGGAGCTAGTCGAGGGCGCGCGTCATTCCCAGGCGACGCGCGGTGAGCTCGGCCATGCGCGGATCGCGCTCGACCCCTATCCACTCGCGCCCCAGGCCCAGAGCCACGCGACCCACGGTTCCCGCGCCGCAGAACGGATCGAGCACAGGTCCACGGCGACGGCTCTGGAGAATGAGCGCGCGCAGCACCGGCTCGGGCGTGGCATCCCAGATGCTGGCCGGATGCGTCCTCGGCAGGGGCAGCATCCAGCACAGGGTGGCGGCGGTCGGGCGCACGCGACGTCCGGCCCGGGCGAAGCGCAGAAGGTAGTTGATCCGGTTGTCCCACCGCTCGCGCGAGCCCGTCTCGGCCCAGATGCCCTTGGACTGAAGGCGCCAGCCCGTGCGCCTGAGCCAGCCCGCGATGAGGCTATCGAACCCTACCCATTCCCGTCCGTTGTGGCGATCGCCCAAGACAAGCCAGAGGTCTCCATCGGGGACAAGCACGCGCCGCCACTCGCGCCCGAACCCGACCGCGAGCTGTCGCGCATAGTGCTCGGCCGCCGGGCGTCCGCGATTGCTGACCCAGTAGGGCGGCGAGGTCAGGATGATGCCGACGCTGGCGGACGGGATCTGCCCCAGATCGCGACTGTCCGCCTGGAAGAGCTGCGCCCGCCCGTCCGGACGGGCCCAGGCCCGCTTCGCCGCGCTCGTCACAGCGTGTAGGGCACGAGCTCGCGCGCGACCTCGATCTCGCCGGAGAAGTGCTGGCGCGCCTCTTCGACGAGCGCCTCGAGCTCGCCGTGATGCCCGGCATCGATGTGGGCGAGGAGGAGTCGGCGCACCCCCGCGCGCGCCGCGACCTCTCCGGCCTGCGCGGCCGTGGAGTGGGCCCCGAAGCGCTGCGCGCGCCGCTCCGAGAAGGTCGCCTCGTGGATGAGGGTGTCCGCGTCGCGGGCGAGCGTCTCGACGGCGACGCAGGGCTCGGTGTCGGAGGAGTAGACCACAGCCACACCGGAGGCCGGCGACTGGAAGCGCACGGCGAGATTCGGCATGTTCCCGTGCGCGTTGGGTGAGGTCGTGACGGTGAGGGCGCCCGCTGCGTCGAGGCGGAAACCCTCCTGCGGCGGCACCGGCTCCCAGAGCAAGGGAAACATCCCGGGCCGCTCCAGGAGCTGGAAAACACCGAGCAGCGAGCGGAGCGCCGCTTCGTGCTCTTCCCGGCACGCGATCCGGAGGGGCGCCTTCCGGCCCGTGAGGAACAGGGTCTGGATCAGCGAGGGCAGGCCGTAGGCATGGTCGGGATGGATGTGGGTCACGATGACACGCCCGAGGGAGACCGGATCGACGCCCGCCCGCATGAGCTTCTGAGCCGGGCTGCCCCCGCAGTCCACGAGCAGGGGCGGGGCGCCGCTCTCCTCGAACACGATGGATGTGGTGTCGCGGTCAGGTCCCGGCACGGCGCCCGACGTGCCGAGGAAGACGAAGCGCACGGGGAGATCAGGCCGACGCGTGGGCTCGGCGGAGCAGGAGCGGAACGCCGACCACGGCCAGCCCGACCCCGACGAGGCTCGCCAGCTGGGCCACGCGTAGCGGCCCCAGCATCAGGGCGTCGGTGCGCAAGGCCTCGGTCAGGAAGCGGCCGACGGAGTACAGGCCGAGATACGTCAGGAAGAGCGCGCCGGGGGCCCGCTCCAGACGCTTCCGGAATACGGCGACGAGCACGATGAAGACGAGAAAATCCCAGACTGATTCATAGAGAAACGTCGGATGAAAGAATTCCTCCTGCGCGAACTGGAGCGGGCGGTGAGGCGGCGAGATGTAGAGCTTCCAGGGCAGATCCGTCGGCGTGCCGAACGCCTCCTCGTTGAAGAAATTGCCCCAGCGTCCCACGGCCTGCCCCAGAGCAAGGCTCGGCGCCGCGATGTCCATGTAGGTGATGGCGGGCAGCCCCCTCCACAGGGCATACCCGCCGCCCACGAGCAGGCCCCCGAGGACACCGCCGTGTATGGCGAGCCCGCCCTCCCAGACCGCGAGGATCTTGGAGGGAAAGCGGCTGTAATAGTCGAGGTTGAAGGCGACGTAGTAGAGGCGCGCGCCGACGAGGCCGCCGATGAGGGCCAGCTCCGATGCCTTGAGCAGGTTGTCGGGGTCGAGGCCGCGCCGCTGGGCCTCGTGGTGGGCGAGCCAGAGCCCGAGCGCCATCGCGCCCGCCATGAGAATGCCGTACCAGCGGAAGGTCAGGGGGCCGAGCTGGAAGGCAATGGCCCCCGGAGAGTGGAACATACGGCCCTGGTTATACGGCCGGGGACCGATGCTGTCAAATAAATCGCGGCTTTGTCGGCAAATTCGTTGACACCCTCGGAAGGGCTCCGGTATCATCAAAGAGCGTCTACGCCTCACTCACAGTCCACAAAAGGAGTCCCGATTGCCAGGTACCGCGGGCCTGTCCACGAGCGTCCTCGACCCGATCCTGTCGGCCGGTCCCCTCGCGCGCTTCGTTCTCGGAGTCCTGCTCTTCTTCTCGGTCATCTGCTGGGCGCTCATCGTCGAGAAATTCTGGGAGTTCCGGGCCATCAAGCGCGAGTCGCGGGCCTTCACGAAGGCCTTTCGCGAGAGCCGTCGCTTCTCCCTGCTCTACACCGCGGCCAAGCGGTTTCGGTGGAGCCCGGTAGCCTCGCTCTACACGGCGGCCGGCCACGAACTGGCCAGCGTGTACGGTGGCGTGGAGGCGGTCGATGCGGTGCTCGATGAGGGCGAGGGACTACCGCGGGAGACGCTGGATGCCGTCCATCGGGCGATGCGACGGGCGAGCGAGGCGGAAGTGGGACGGATGGAGCGCTATCTGCCTTTCCTCGCCACCACGGCGAGCGCCGCGCCCTTCATCGGTCTCTTCGGCACGGTCGTCGGCATCATGAACGCCTTCCACAACATCGGCCAGCAGGGCTCCGCCAACCTCGCCGTGGTCGCCCCCGGCATCTCCGAGGCCTTGATCGCCACCGCGGCGGGCCTCGGCGCGGCCATTCCGGCGGTCATGGCCTACAACTTCTTCGTCAACCGGAGCAAGCGCTGGGCCACGGAGATGGACGGCTTCACGCTGGAGCTCCTGAACGTCTTGGCCAGGCCCACCCCGCAGAAGGCCGTCACGCGGTAGCGATGGCTTTCAACCTCGACAGCGGCGAGAGCGAGGGCGGACGGCGTCGGGTCGGGACCCTCAGCGAGATCAACATCATCCCGCTGGTGGACGTCGTCCTCGTCCTCCTGCTCATCTTCATGCTCACGGCGCCCCTCATGTATCGGGGCATCGACGTCAACCTGCCCAAGACGGCGGGCAAGCCGACGGTGACCGAGGAACGGATGGAGCTGACCCTTACCCGGGAGCAGCAGCTCTACCTGAACGGGAAGCCCCTGCCCCTGGGCTCCCTCGAGCAGGCGCTGCGCGACGTGTTCAAGAACCGCACGGACAAGACGCTCTACCTCAAGGCCGACCAGGCGCTCCAGTACGGCTTCGTGATCGAGACCATGGACAAGGTCCGCCGCTCCGGCATCGAGAAGCTCGGCATGGTCACCGAGCCCGCGCCGAGGTCGTGAGCGCGGTGAGCGTGGCCCAGGGCTTGCCGATGGGCTCTCCCTTGGGATCCGCGCGCCGGCGGGTGACGCTGACGCCGGCCCTCCACAGGCCACGGCTGCCCACCGCCGCCCTCGTGGTGTCGACGATCGCCCACGCCGTCCTCGTCGGATTCCTCGTGGCGCTGTCGTTCTGGGGGCCCTCGTGGCGGGACTCGCGGGTGCAGGTGGTCAACCTCGTCCCCGCCGTGGCCGCCGTCGGCAATCCGGCCGGCCATCCCGCCGCTCAGCTCCCCACGCGCACGCTCCCCAAGCCCGCGTCCCGCTCCGTCGAGCCCGAGCCCGAGCCGCGCGCCCGCGAGGCGCCCAAGGCCGCGGAGCCCGCGCTTCCCACGCGGGCGATGAACCCCCGCGTGGGCGACCGGGAGCTGCCCACGATGCCCGCGGATCGCCGCCCGCGGGCGGTGGGCGAGTCGGCATCGAAGCCTGAGCCCGCGACGGCGCTCGGCCAGGCCACCGGATCGACGGCCGGGGTCGGCTCGCTCACCGTCGACGTCACCGACTTTCCCCACGCCTGGTACCTGCGGCAGGTTCTGGCCAAGGTGCAGGAGCGCTGGCAGAGCCAGAAGCGCGCGAGCGAACCCGAGCAGAAGCCGCTCGTCTGGGTCGAGATCAATCGGGACGGGAGCATCGCGACTCCCAGGATCGAGCGGAGCTCCGGCAACACGTTCTACGATCAGGCCGCCCTGCGCGCCATCGTCGAGGCGAGCCCCTTCCCGCAGCTTCCCGCGGACTGGACGAAGCCGTCGCTCCGCATCCTCTTCAACTTCGAGCTGAGGCGCGGGTGATGCCGCGACGTCCGACCCGATCACTGTCCGCGCTGGCATGTCTCGGGGCCCTCCTGGCCATCGTGGTGGGCCTGGCGGGACCGCCGGTGGCTCGCTCCCAGCAAAGCGCCGATGTGTGGCTCAATGTGATCGCGAGCGGAGCCAAGAAAGTCAACATCGCCGTGCCCGATTTCGCGCTCGTGGGTGGCGCCGACCCGCAGAACTGGGCCAAGCGCCTGGCCGAAGTCACGGGTGGCGATCTCACCTTCTCGGCGCTGTTCAGCGTGGTGTCTGGACAGCCGGCCTTGCCCACGACGACCGACGGCCTCAAGCCCAGGCTCCAGGAGTTCGCGGCGGCGGGAGCGCACGAGGCGCTCCAGGGCATCCTGAGCGTGCGGAGCGACCGGCTCGAGGGCGAGATGCGGCTCTACGATCTCACCTCGCCCGACTTCCGCCTCATCGGGACGAAGAAGATCCAGGTCCACCCGACCGAGCCGCGCCGGCTCGCCCACAAGATCGCCGACGAGGTCGTGCTCCTCGTCACCGGCGAGGCGGGCGTCGCCGACACCAAGATCGCGTACACGAGCACGCGCTCGGGCGTCAAGGAGCTGTGGGTGATGGACTACGACGGCCAGGGCGCCACCGCCGTCACCGCCAACCGGTCCATCAACATGTCGCCGAACTGGAACCCCGACGCGCGCTCGCTCGCCTTCACGTCGTACATGAACGGTTACCCGTTCCTCTATCGTCTCTTCCCCTTCGAGCGACGCCCCGTGCAGCTTCTCTCGGGACACATGGGCCTCAACACCTCGCCATCGTGGAGCCCGGACGGCCGGCAGCTGGCCATGACCCTCTCCAAGGACGGCAACCCGGAAATCTATGTGCTCAATGCTCAGACGGGCGCCTTTCGCCGGCTGACCACCCACACCGCGATCGACACGGAGCCCACGTGGTCGCCCACGGGACGCGAGATCGCCTTCGTCTCCGATCGGTCGGGCGCGGCACAGATCTACGTGATGGACGACCAGGGCACCAATGTCCGCCGCATCACCTCGAGCGGCTTCAACACCCAGCCGCGCTGGTCGCCCAAGGGCGACACCATCGTCTTCACCTCGCGCCAGGGCAACCACGACCTGTGGGCGGTGAGCCCGGACGGCTCGAATCTCCGGCGGCTGACGGCCGGACCAGGAGAGAACGAGAGCGCGACGTGGTCCCCCAATGGCCGGCACCTCACCTTCCACTCGAACCGTCTCGGAGGCGTCCAGGTCTTCACCATGCTCGCCGACGGCTCGGAGCAGCAGGTCGTCACGGGGGGGCCGGGACAGTCTTCGAGTCCGGCGTGGTCGCCGCGTCTTCCGTGATAGGATTGAACCGATTTTCCAGAGAGAGTTCACCAAAGGCTTGCCAAGGAGGAAGTGACGCTATGGTGCAACGACGCGGTCCCGCGTTTTTGGTGGTGCCACTGCTCCTTCTCACCCTCTTCCTTGCGGGGTGTCCGAAGCGACCCGCCACCACGGGCGCCGTCGCCCCGGCTCCCACCGCGCCCGCGGCAGCTCCGGCCGCGCCCGCGCCCGCCCCCGCGGCGATGCAGCCGGCGACCCCGGCCGCGCCCGCTCCGGCCGCGGCTCCGAGGCCGTCCGAATTTGCGCTGAACGCCAACCTCAAGACCATCTACTTCGACTTCGACAAGTACGATATCCGACCCAATGACGCCAAGGTGCTCGACGCCAATGCGGCGTGGCTCAAGTCCAACGGCGACAACCTGCTCCTGATCGAGGGGCACTGCGACGAGCGGGGGACCAACGAGTACAACCTGGCCCTCGGCGAGAAGCGCGCCAAGGCGGCCATGAACTACCTGGTCGCCCAGGGTATCCAGGCGAGCCGGGTCACCATCATCTCCTACGGCAAGGAGCGCCCGACCTGCACGGAGAAGACCGAGGATTGCTGGGGCAAGAACCGGCGCGACATGTTCCTGACGAAGGGCAAGTAAACCCGGACGGGCAGCGCGTGCACCGACGCATCAGGCCAGCGGGGAGCCTCGGGCTCCCCGCTGTTGTTTTCTGGGTCCTCCTCTCCGGCTGCGCGAGCGACGAGTCCGCGCAGCACGACATCGCGCAGCTCCGCCAGGATCTCAATGCCGTCAACCTGGCCGTGCACCGGAGCAAGGGCGAGACGGACACGGTGGTGGGCCAGCTCGATCGGCGGACCCGCGAGCAGTCCGCCGAGAACACCAAGCAGCTCCAGACGCTCTCGTCTCGGCTCGACAGCCTGAGCGCCGAGCTCAACAGCCTCTCGGCTCGCCTCGACGAGCTCGCCCAGCGCCTGGACACTCTCTCGCGGCCGGCAGGCGGCGGTTCCCCGCCCCGCCCGAGCCCGCCTCCCGCCCCCACTCCGTCTCCCTCCGGCGGAGGGCGATCGAGCGGCGGACCGAGCGCGGAGGAGAGCTACAAGGCGGCGTATCTCGACTTCTCCAAGGGCAACTACAGCCTGGCCATCGCGAGCTTCCGCGAATTCGTGCGGCGATTCCCCGACGCCGCGCAGGCCGACGGCGCCCAGTACTGGATCGGCGAGTCCTACGTCGCCTCGGCACATGCCGCAGCGACCCAGGGCCAGGCCGACAAGGCGAAGGAGGCTCTCCAGCAGGCGGTCCAGGAGTATCGCAAGGTCTTCGTCAACTATCCGCGCGGGGCGCAGGTCCCCACGGCACTCTACAAGGAGGCGCTCGCCCTCGAGGAGCTGAAGCAGGTCAAGCTGGCGCAGGCCAGGCTGCAGTACCTGGTGGAAAACTTTCCGCAATCGCAAGAGGCGCCCCTGGCCCGCGAGCGCCTGAAGAGCCTAGGCGAGTAGCCGCCTCACGGGGCATCACCCTCGGGGTCATAGCCCTGGTTCGAGCCGAAGACCCAGATGACCGTGACGCCTTCCTTCCGGTTCGAATAAACCATCACGCTGCGATCCGCGTCCTCGGTGGTGACATCCTGCACCGTGACCGAGGAAGCAAAGGCGGCATCGTCGGCGGGCCACAGGGAGAACCCCACGATCAACACGGCGAGCAAGGCGCTACCGAAGGCCAGGCGTGGATGGCCCCAGACCGGCTTCCAGTAGGGCAGCCACCACGGCTCACGCAGGACCTTGGGATCTTCTCGCAGGATGCGGGCATGGACGGCGTTCCAGAAGCCATCCCAGGGGGGCCCGGACGTGGCCGTCGCGGCCTGGCGGATCAGGGCCTTGAGGTTCACCGCCCTGTTCCGGGTGGCCTGGCACTCGGCGCAGCGACCCAGGTGAGCCGCCACGATGCGGGCCGCCTGCCCCTCGAGAGCCTCGTCAACGCCACGCTCGACTCGAGGCCGGACCCACAGACACAGCAAGCTTCGCATGATCAGAAGTATACCTCTCCCGTTTGGACGGCAGCCAGCCTTGCATATTCCACTGCCCGGCCATAAGGTCGGGGCGTGGAAACCCCTGTGGTCGTGGAGGTTCCGGGTGGTCCGAGGCTGGAGGCCCACCTGGATCTTCCCGATGCGGCCACGGCCGGCCTCGTCCTGTGCCACCCTCACCCGCTCTATGGGGGCGACATGGACAATCCGGTGATCATCAGGGCGGCTGAGGTCGCCCAGGCGCTGGGCGTGAGCACCCTGCGCTTCAATTTCCGCGGGGTGGGGGACTCGACTGGCACGCACGACGAGGGCCGGGGCGAGCAGGACGACTGCAGCGCCGCGCTCGCCCTGCTGCGAAGCCGCCTACCGCCGGCGAGCGCCCTGGGTCTCCTGGGCTATTCCTTCGGCGCCCGCATCGCGGCGCAGGTGAACGAGGGCCGCGCCGACCTCGACGGTCTTGCCCTGGTGGCTCCTCCCCTCGGCATGTACAGCTTCGATGGCCTGCACGCGGGGCGCCCCCTCCTGCTCGCGGCGGGTAGCCGCGACCCCTACTGCCCCGTCCAGGACCTCGTGAAGCTCGCCGAGCGGGTGGGAACCGAGCCTCGCATCATCGAGGGCGCGGACCACTTCTTCTTCGGCAAGCTCTTTCCGTTGGGTACGGCCGTCGAGGGCTGGCTCCGCGGCTGGACACCCGGCCGCGCGAGCTGATCACATCCGGTCGCGAGGCAGGCGGGCCGGGGTGGCCGTACCGGCGGAGAGGATGATGCGGATGCCCTCCTCGACGGTGAGCCCCGTCGTGATGATCTCTTCTCGCGGCAGCACGATGACGTCGCCCAGATAGAGATTGTTGGTGGGCACGAAGACGGTGGCCATCTCGCGCTTGCCGTCGGGGGTCTCCACGAGCACCTCCGAGGTGACGAAGCCGAAGACGAACACGCCCTTGCGCGGGTGCTCGGCGAGCACCACCGACTTGAAAGCCTGACGCTTCTCCGGGGAGAAAGCCTCGAGCAGCTGCTTGATGGACGGATAGATATTGCGGAAGATGGGCACCCGGATGAAGAGACGCTCGACACGGGCCAGGATGCGCCGGCCCACGACATTGGTGGCCAGCGTGCCCATGAACAGGATGAGGAGCACCGCGGTCAGGAAGCCCAGGCCGGGGACGCGCTGGCCGAAAATGCGCTCGTAGCCCGGCGAGAAGAACTTGTCGATGGCGTCCCAGAACACGTAGAGGAGCCAGGCGGTGGCGACGGCGGGAACGGTCACGAAGAAACCAGTGATGAAACGCACCTTGATCCAGTTGCGGAGCGTTCCAGACATGGTCAAGTCATGACACCACAGGGGTTGAAACAAGTCAAACAATCGCCCCGAAAGTCCGCGCTGGTGACGGGAGGTGCCGTCCGCCTCGGCCGCGCCATCGCGCTCGAGCTGGCGCGCGGTGGCTTCGACATCGCCGTCAACTACCATCGCTCCGCCTCGGCGGCCCGCCAGACGGTAGCCGACATCGAGAGGCTGGGTGCGCGCGCCGTGCGCATCCAGGCCGACGTGGCGAAGCCGACCGAGGCGCGGCGCCTCGTCGGAGAGACGGTGCGCCGGCTCGGCCGCCTCGACCTCCTGGTGAACAATGCGGGCATATTCCGCCGGACCCCTTGGAACACGGTCACCCCGGCAGAATTCGACCGCTTCCTCGCCGTGAACCTGAAAGGCGCTTTCTTCTGCGCCCAGGCGGCGGCTCGGGTCATGGGCCGGCGCGGCGGGCGGATCATCAATCTGGCCGACGTCGGCGGCCGCCGGGCCTGGCCCGGCTACATCCCCTACGGCATCTCCAAGGCGGGGGTGATCATGCTCACGCGCGGACTCGCGGCGGCCCTTGCCCCGCGCATCCAGGTCAACGCCGTGGCGCCGGGCGCTGTGCTGCTTCCGGAGGGCTTCCCGAAGGAGACGCAGGCGCGGCTCCAGGCCAAGATCCCGATGGGACGGCTGGGCGACCCCGCGGATGTCGCGGCGGCCATCCGCTTCTTCGCCACCTGCCCCGACTACATCACCGGCCAGATCCTCTACGTCGACGGCGGCGCCACCGCGGTCTAAGCCAGGCTGCGGACACTGCTCGAATCGCAGAGTCTACCGAATGCGGCGGCTTCCGTGCCCTCGCGCCCGAAATGTTCCACCCCTCCGAGTCACCTATCGCGCCATCACCCGCAGGAACTCCGTCATGGAGGGGAAGCGCATCATGGGATTGTGGCGCTTCTCGTCCCCGATGGTGGTGACGGTGCCGCCGTAGTTATGGCCGGGAAAGACGACCGTGTCGTCGGGAAGGGCGCCCAGCCGCTGGGTCAGCGAGGTGTACATCTCCCCCGGGTCGCTGCCGGGCAAGTCGGTGCGGCCGCAGGAGCGGATGAAGAGGGTGTCGCCGGAGATGAGGCGCCCATCCACGAGGAAGCACTGCGACCCAGGGGTGTGGCCCGGAGTGTGGACGAAGGTGATCTTCATGCGCCCCACGTCCAGGCTCTCGCCACCCTCGACCTTGACCAGATCCGAGCCAAAGCCCTTGAGGAATTCCCGCTCCGCCTTGTGGACGTAGATCTTGGCGGCGGCCTTGGCCAGAAGATCCGCGATGCCCGGAATGTCGTGGCCGAAGAGGTGGCCGCCGACATGATCCTGGTGCGTGTGGGTGACGAGCACACCCTTGAGGCGCATGTCGTCGGAGGCGATCTGGTCCAGGATCGCGTCGATGTCCCAGGCGGGGTCCACGGCCACGCACTCCCGCGTCTCCGGGTCCCCGATCAGGTACACGAAGTTCTGCATGGGGCCGAGCTCCATCTGCCGGAGGTAGAGGGATGGCGACGGTGCGGTCATGAGGGAGCCTCCACTCTAGGTAGCTCGGAGGGGGGCTTTGCCCCCCTTCCGAAGCCTCCCCCCGAGTCGATTGCGCCGGCGAAGCCGGCGCTCGAAATTGGAACATTCTTGCCCGTGAGGGCTGGACATTATCAGGGCGGGCGCCTAGCCGGGTATATCGGTGGGCGCCTTGCGGATCTCGTCGAGCGTCGCAGGGTCGACCACGTAGACGCCCGGCGCGGACTTGCTCTGGACGTAGGCGGCCTTGTCCTCGGAGCGCCCGATGGCGAGCTTGGCCATCTCGGTGCCGTCGCCCTTGAGCACGGTCACCTCCACCTCGGGCTTGTCGAGGCCGAACTTCTGCGCCTGTGAGGCATCCGGCGCCGCGATGTCCTTCCAGCGCAGGGCGCGCAGGGCCAGCAGGAGACCCGTGACCTTGAAATCCTTGGCCGCGCCCTTGCCGCCTTCCACCACGCGCCAGCTGTCCTCGCCCCGCTTCTCGACCACGAGCCGCTTGTCGCCCGCGACCACGCGGACCCGCTTGACCTCTTTCATGTCGAAGGAGGCGACGACGGTCTTGTCGCGCAGGTCGGTGGCCGTCTTCTCGAGGTCGGTCACCGCCTTGGACTCCACCATGACCACGGGCCCCTGTCCCGCCGTGGCCGCCACGCCCGTCGTCTCGCCGGCCTTGAGGTCCTTGGACTGGGTGAGCAGGAAGGTGCGCGGCTCCTTGGCGCCTTCCTCCCAGACGCGGACGGTGACGGCGGGCTTGGCGAGATAGCGGGCGATACCGGAAGCGGATTCGTCGAGGAAGCCCGAGGCGCGCAGGTCACGCAGGCGCCACAGGAGCCCGTTGACCACCCCCGTGTCGGCGGCGAGGGCCTCGGGCGCCGTGATCTTCCAGGTGATGCCGTCGCGCTCGAGCGTCACCTTGCCGCGGGCATGGTCGAGCTCGACGCGGCTCACCTTGTCATAGGCATAGGTGAAGACGACCTTGTCGCGAGCGGCCGCCACCGTGCGGGGCAGCTTGTCCCAGACCTCGTCGGCCGTCATGAGCACTTCCGGCTCGCCCTGGCGCTCGACGTAGACCCCCTTCTTCGCCTTGTCGACCTTGCCGAAGAGCAGGGTCTTCGAGGTGCGGTCCTTGTCCTTGCCGAGCCAGATGGTGACGCTCGAGGGCTTGTCGAGGCCGTAGGGAGTCAGCGGCCTGGGCTCGCCGAGGAACTCCTTGACCTTGGCGCCGCCGAGCTTGTCGAGGGCGTCCGCGACCACGTCGGCGTCCGCGGGATATGGCCCGGGCTTGGCGATCTTCCACTTGCCGCCTTCCTGGGCCTCCAGCGTCATCCTGGAGCCGTCGAGATCGAGGTCGACGGCGGTGACGCTCTTCCGGTCGAAGGCAAGGACCGTCTTGTCCCTGAAGTCGGAGACGGGACGCGCGGTGTCGCGGAACACCGACTCGCCCAGGGCGACCACGGCGGGCTTGCTGCCCTCCCGAGCGTAGACCCAGACGCCCGTCGGGTTCTTGCCTCCCACGGAGAGGGTCAGGGGCGCCTTGCCACCCTTGACCTCGAGGGTGACCTCGGCCGCGGGCGGCTCGAGCCCGAAGTCGGAGAGCTTGGCGGGGTTGGGATCGATCTCGCGATCGGAGCGCAGGGTGGCCAGGCTCGTCACCACCTCGTCCACGGCGCCCCGATCGCCCCGGGCCTTCACGGGCTCGAGCATCTCCCAGCCGTCGGCCACGCGCTTGAGACGGATGGTCTCGCCGCGGCGCTTGATGGTGACCGTCTCGACGTCCTTGGGCTCGATGGTCCACAGGCGGCCTCTGGCGCCTTCGGTCTTCTCGCGCTTGGGGACCAGCCAGTAGTTGTCCACCACGAGGAAGCCGCCGAGACCCGCCGCGACGACGGCCAGGATGACCAGGGTTTTCCAGCTCATGATCGGGAACTACTTCTGGCGACGGCGGCTCACCACGACGAAGATGCCGCAGACCATCACGGCGCCGGGCAGCACGAGCAGAGACAGCCAGAGCACGGCCTGGGACTGCGCTTCGCTGATGAAGATGGGGTTCTGCCGCGTGTCCCGGGGGCGCACGGCAACCTGGTCGGCCTCGTCGGCCAGCCACGACACGACGTTCAGGAAGAAATCGCGGTTGCCCTGGGCCCCCAGGAACTGATTGGTGGCGAGATTCGAGGTGCCGACGACGACGATGCGCGCCTTGGCGGGCATCTGGTCCTCGGCCTTGGCGCCGGCCTCCGTGGCGCCCTCGCTCTTGGCCCCGGCGCCCGGCAGAACGTCGAGCGTGACCACCGCCGCCACAGGCACAGGCCCCGGCGTGTCGTTGGCGTCCGGCTTGACCTCGCCCCGCTGGAGCCCGGCGCGGTCCGTCTCGCCCCACGATTGCTGGCTCGACCGCGCCAGCACCTGCGGCGCGACGCCCCTGACCTGGGCCTTGGACAGCTGGACCGAGCGGGTGATCGGGAAGAGCGTCATCACGCCCCCCAGGTCCTTGGTGATCGGGTGCTGCTCGTACTGGTTGATCACCGGCACCTCGGGCCCCACGCCGAAGAGACGGCCGATCGGGCTGAGCTCGATGACCACGTCATTGCCCAGGGTGATCCCGTACTTGGTCAGGTACTTGGCGAGCCCTTCCGCCTGGAAGGGATCGGCCATGAAAAAGACCTTGCCGCCCCTGGAGAGGTAGGCGTCGATGGCCTCGAGTTCCTGGGGGAAGAGGTCCGTGCGCGGTCCCGCGATGATCAGCACCGAGGCGTCGGCGGGAACCTTGGGATCGCGCGCGAGCACGAGGTCCTTCACCTCGTAGTTGACCTTCTCCAGCTCGTCCTTGGCGCGGCTCAGGCCGGGACGCTCGGTATTGCCAATCTCGCGCTCGCCGTGCCCCTTGAGCACGTAGACAATGCGCTTGCCCGAGCGCGTGACCTTGACGAGGGCATTGGTGAGCCGCTCCTCCTCGGCGTCGAGCACCTTCTCGGATTTCTCGCCGCTCTGGAGCACGAGCGTGCCGTAGCTCTCGACACCGAGCCGCTTGGCGAGGCCGGGCGATCGGTCCGGATCCTCCATGCGATACGTCAGCTTGCCCTTCGACGCCGAGGCGTATTGCTTGAGCAGATCCTCGGCCACGCGCTTGCCCGGCTGGTCCGAGCGGAAGAAGGCGATGACCTCCACGGGCGTCTTGAGCCCCTGGAGCACCTTGACGGTCTGGGAGGCGAGGCTGTGCCGCTTGTTCTCCGTCAGGTCCCAGCGCGCGCTGTAGCGGAGGGAGACGGCATTGGCCATGACCACGATGCCCAGCGCGAGCACGACGAGGAGGGCGGCGCTCGCCCCGTAGCGCGTGCCGCGACGGCCCAGGAACGAGGCACCCTCGCGCCAGTTGGCGGCGGCCGTGGCGATGATGAGCACTCCGGCGACGATGACGAGGGCCCACCGCAGCCTGGTCAGCCACGGCACGAACACCGCCAGGGCGGCGGCGGCGAGCAGGAACACGACGGCGGCCGACATACCCCAGCGCTTGAGCAGGCTCATCGCGTTATCCCCGCCACCGATGGGAGTCGAGCGAGCGCAGGCCCAGGAAAAGCGCGAACCCGATCACCGACACGTAGTACACGATGTCCTTGGTCTCGAGGACGCCCTTGGCGAAGCTGTCCATGTGCTCGATGATGCCGGCCTGCTGGACGACCGTACGGAGCGCTCCCTGGGTCGTGTCCGAGAACCAGCCGAGAAGCCAGAGTCCGAGGAGCACCCCGAAGGTGCCGAACCCGGCGACGATCTGGTTCTCGGTGGTGGAGGACACGAAGAGCCCGACGGAGAGGAAGGCGGCCCCGATGAGGAGGAGCCCCAGGTAGCCGGTGGCGACCGCGCCCCATTCCAGCCGTGTGAACCAGGCGACGGTGGCCGGGTAGAAGAGGGTCAGGACCAGGATGAGCATGTAGAGGACGAGGGCCGCGAGAAACTTGCCCAGCAGGATTTCCCCGTCGCGCAGCGGGTAGGTCAGCAGGAGCTCCATGTTGCCCGCCCGCCGCTCCTCGGCGATGAGGCGCATGGTCACCATGGGAATGAAGAAGAGCAGCACCACGGCCATGTTGTAGATGAGCGGCCGGAGGATGCTCTCGGTGGCGTTCAGGTTGCCACCCATCTGTGGCTGCATGGCCGCCCGCATCGACAGATCGGCGAAGCCCCGGAAGGCGGGCACGAAGAAAAAGGCCGTCACGAAGAGGAAGAAGGTGGCCACCGCATAGGCCACGGGCGAGCCGAAGTACAGACGCATCTCCTTCTTGAACACGGGCAGCCAGCCCATCACTGCGCCTCCTCCACCACGGCTTCCTCGATCTGGGGCGCATGGTCCTCGCCCGCCACCACCCGGATGAAGACTTCCTCGAGAGAGAGACCGGTCTGATGCAGCTCCAGCAGCCCCCAGCCCCGTCCCGTCACCAGGCGAACCAGCTCTGCACGGACGTCGCGCTCACGCGGCGATTCGAGCAGGAAGCGCGGCGCGCCGTCGCGGGTGTCCAGGGTCTCGACCGCGGTGACTCCGGGCAGCCCCTTGAGGGCGCCCGCCACGGCCTCGGTGGGGCCGGCCACCTGCACCTCGAGCCGCGCGGCGGGAAAGACCTGCTGCACCAGCTCGGCCTGGGTCCCCTGGGCCACGATGCGCCCGCGATTGATGATGATGACGCTGTCGCAGACCATGGAGACTTCGGGCAGGATGTGCGTCGACAGGATGACCGTGTGCTGACCGCCCAGCGACTTGATGAGGGCGCGGATCTCGGCGATCTGCCGCGGGTCGAGGCCGATGGTCGGCTCGTCGAGAATCAGCACTTCGGGATCTCCCAGGAGCGCCTGGGCGAGGCCCACCCGCTGGCGATAGCCCTTGGAGAGCTTGCCGATGAGCCGGTGCTGCATCTCCGTGACGAAGCAGCGGTCCATCACGTCGGCGACCTTGGCCCGGCGGGCCCCGCGCGGCACACCCTTGGCCTCGGCGACGAAGTCGAGATAGGCGGCCACGGGCAGGTCGGCGTAGAGCGGGGCGTTCTCCGGCAGATACCCGATGCGACGGCGCACCTCGAGCGACTGGGTGAAGACGTCGAAGCCAGCGACCTGGGCCGTGCCGCCCGAGGCGGGCATGAAACATGAGAGGATTCTCATCGTGGTGGATTTGCCCGCGCCGTTCGGGCCGAGAAAGCCGACGATCTGGCCCTTGCCGACGGCGAAGGAGACGTCCTGGATGGCCGTGACCGGCCCATAGCTCTTCGTGAGATGGTCGACTTGAATCATAGAGAGGGCCCGCGACGCTCCCGGACCGTCGCAAAGTATAGCACAGCGCTCAGAAGAGTCCCGTGATGGTGCCGTCGGACGCGACGTCCACGCCCTCGGCATTGGGCTTGCGCGGCAGGCCGGGCATGGTCGTGATGTCACCGGCCAGCGCCACGAGGAAGCCCGCGCCCGCCGAGATCCTGACGTCGTTGATGGTGATCCTGAAGCCCCGGGGCCGGTTGAGCAGCGTCGGGTCGTCGGACAGGGAGCGCTGGGTCTTGGCCACGCACACGGGCAGCTTGCCGTAGCCGAGGGCCTCGGCCTGGGCGATCTGGCGATCCACCTTCTTCGGATACTCGACGCCGTCGGCGCCGTAGATCTGCGTGGCGATGGTCTCGAGCTTGGCCTTGATCGAGGCATCCAGCGGGTACAGCGGCGTGAAGGTCGAGCGCTCGGAGCCGAGGAGCTTGAGCAGGCCCCTCGCGAGGTCTTCCCCGCCCTCACCGCCGCGGCCGAAGACGTCGGCGACGTAGGCGGAGACGCCGAGTCGCCCGCAGAAGTCCAGCACCGCCTGGTGCTCGCGGTCAGTATCGGTGGGGTAGCGGTTGAGCCCGACGAGCACGGGCACCTTGAACTGCCGCACGGAGGCGACGTGGGCCTCGAGATTGTCGAGCCCGCGCACGAGGGCCTCGAGGTTTTCCTTGCCCAGCTCCGGCACGGGGATGCCGCCGTGATACTTGAGCGCGCGCGCGGTGGCCACGATCATGGCGCCGTCGGGCACGAGGCCAGCGAGCCGACACTTGATGTCGAAGAACTTCTCCGCCCCCAGGTCGGTGGCGAAGCCCGCCTCCGTGAGGCAGATGTCGCCGAGCTTGAGGGCCAGGCGCGTGGCCACCACTGAATTGCACCCATGCGCGATGTTGGCAAAAGGGCCGCCATGAATGAGGGCAGGCGTCCCCTCCATGGTCTGCACGAGGTTCGGGTGCACGGCGTCCCGCAGGAGGGCGGCCATGGCGCCCGTCACCTTGAGCTCCTCCGCGAGCACGGCGGCCCCGTCGGCCCGGAGGGCGACGACCATGCGGCCCAGTCGCGCTTTCAGATCGGCGAGGTCCTCGGCCAGGCACAGGGCGGCCATGATCTCGGAGGCCGAGGTGATGAGAAAGCCCGCCTCGCGCGGCACGCCGTCCATGCGGCCGCCCAGTCCCACGATCACCTGACGGAGGGCGCGGTCGTTGACGTCGAGCACGCGCTTCCACAGCACCTGGCGCACATCGATGCCGAGGGCGTTGCCGTGGTGGAGGTGATTGTCGAGCGCCGCGGCCAGGAGATTGTGGGCGGAGGTGATGGCGTGGAAGTCGCCCGTGAAGTGGAGGTTGATCTCATCCATGGGCACGACCTGGGCGAGCCCTCCGCCCGTGCCGCCCCCCTTCATGCCAAGGGTGGGCCCGATGGACGGCTCGCGCAGCGCGATGACCGGCTTGGCGCCGATCCGCCAGAGGGCCTGGCCCAAGCCGATGGTCATGGTCGTCTTGCCGTCGCCCGCCGGCGTGGGCGTGATCGAGGAGACCACGACGAGCTTGCCGTCGGGACGATCGCGCCGGGCCTGGAGGGCGGACAGCAAGACCTTGGCCTTCGTGCGGCCGTAGGGCGTCCACTCCGCGTCGGCGAGTCCCAGCTCGCGGGCGATGTCAGCGATCGGTCGGATCGAGGTCGGCATCCGGCATGATCTCCTTGAGCCAGTCGGGAATGGCGATCATCCTGGCAGTGGCGGGATCCCAGCAGGCGTGGCGCGTGTGGCCGGTGGCCACCAGCTCACGCCCCTCGTTCTTGATCTCGTAGAAGAAGGTGAAGCTCGCGCGCCTGCGCTCGCTCACGCGCGAGCTCACCTCCAGGAGGTCGTCGAGCCGCGCGGGCTTGACGTAGCGGACGAGCGCCTCCACCACGGGCAGGTGCACGCGCTTGTCCACCTGGGACATGGGCAGCCCCCGCTCGCGCAGGTACTCCACCCGGGCGACCTCGAAGTAGGTCAGGTAGTTGCCGTAGTAGACGACCGACATGGTGTCGGTGTCCTTGTAGCGGACGCGAATCCGGGTGACCGACGGCATCGATCGGCCATCCTATCACCGATGCGGCGGGCATGATTCAAGGACATTGACCCGCGGCGCGCCCGTCGTCTAGAGTCACGTGAGCCCTCACGAGATGCGCGCGCTCTTCACGCTCACCGTCTTCCTGAGCTCCTTCCTCCTCTTCCTCGTCCAGCCCCTCGTGGGCAAGATGGTGCTCCCCACCTTCGGCGGCGCGCCGCCGGTGTGGACCGCCTCGCTGGTCTTCTTCCAGACGACGCTGCTCCTCGGGTACGCGTATGCGCACGTCTCCGCGGCCCACCTCTCGCGGGGACGCCAGGTCGCTCTTCACGTGAGCCTGCTCCTCGTGGCGCTCGGCACCCTGCCCATCAGCGCTGGGAGCGCCGGATTCGCTCGCGTCCAGGTCCTCGCCGCCGCAGAGGCAGCGCCGCCCGCCCTCCTGGTGATGGGCGCCCTCGCCATCCTGGTCGGGCTTCCCTTCTTCGCGATCTCGGGCAGCACTCCGCTCCTGCAGCGCTGGTACATCACGGGCCAGGATGCGGCCACCGCGCGGCCCTACGTCCTCTACAGCGTGAGCAATCTCGCCTCTCTCTGCGCGCTTCTCGCCTACCCGTTCCTGCTCGAGCCGCGCTTCCGGCTCGCCGATCAGAGCTGGAGCTGGGCCTGCGGCTATGCCGCGCTCTGCGTGCTGGTGCTGGCGTGCGGGATCTTGCTGATCCGAAAGCATCGACCGTCACCGGAAGAGACCGGCCCGGAGTCGCCGCCGGCGCCGGTGGCCAAGGACCCGCCCGACGGCCGTCGCCCGCTGCGCTGGATCGCGCTCGCCGCTGTCCCTTCGAGCCTGCTCCTCGGCGTCACGAGCTATCTCACGAGCAACGTCGCCCCCATTCCACTGCTCTGGGTCGTGCCGCTCGCCCTCTATCTGCTGAGCTTCGTCCTCGCCTTCTCGCCGCGCCGGCTCGTGCCCACGCCGTTGCTCGCGCGGCTTCTGCCGCTTCTCCTCGTGCCCGTGGCGCTCCTGCTCATTCTCGAGCAGCCGCAGCCGGAGTTTGCCGTGCTCCATCTGGCCGCCTTCTTTCTTGCCGCGTGGATGTGCCACGCCCGTCTGTACGACCAGAGGCCCGAGCCCGCCCGGCTGACCGCGTTCTATCTCTGGGTGACCACGGGCGGGGTCATCGGGAGCGTGCTGACCGGGCTCATCGCCCCCATGGTCTTCAACACGCTCCTCGAGTACCCGCTGGCCCTCGCCGCCGCGGCCGCCCTCATGACACCCCGACGGTCGGGAACGCCGGCGCGCCGCGCCGACCTCCTCTATGGCATCGCCATCGGCCTCGTCACGCTCGTGCTCATTGCCCTCACGCGCGATGTCCTGGGTCTCGGCGCGGGCCCCATGCGCACGGCGGTGACGGTGGGCATTCCGGTGCTGCTCTGCTTCCTCGCCTCGGACCGGCCGGCGCGCTTCGCGCTCTCTCTCTGCGCGCTGTTCCTGGTCTCGGCCTGGGCCGAGCCGCAGCTCGCCGGCAAGGTTGCCCTGACGGAGCGGAGCTTCTTCGCCGTCCATCGGGTCCTGCTGACGGACCACGGCAGGTTCCGTCGGCTCCTCCACGGCACCACCGTGCACGGGATGCAGGACACGCAGAATCCGGACCGGCCGCTGACCTACTATCATCCGACCGGCCCCGTCGGGCAGGTCTTCGCGGCCCTCGCGGCCCGCGGACAGGCGCCGCGCGTGGCCGCCGTCGGCCTGGGCGTGGGATCCATCGCCGCCTACGGGCAGCCGGGCCAGCGAGTCACGTTCTTCGAGATCGACCCGGCCGTGCGACACATCGCGAGAGACGCGCGGCTCTTCACCTTCCTCTCGAAGAGCCGCGGAGACGTGGACATCGTGCTGGGCGACGCGCGCCTCACCCTCGCCCGTCAGCCCGACGGCGCGTTCGGGCTCATCGTGCTCGACGCCTTCAGCTCCGACGCGATTCCCATGCATCTGCTCACCCGGGAGGCCATGGCCGGCTACGTCGCCAAGCTCGCCCCGGCGGGCATCCTTGCCTATCACATCTCCAACCGCTACCTCGCCCTCGAGCCCGTGGTGGCGGGCGCGGCGTCGGATCTCGGCCTCGAGTCCTGGATCCAGGAGAACGAGCCGTCCGCCGAGGAGCGCGCCCAGGGCAAGGCGACGTCGACGTGGATGATCGTGGCCCGCGACGCCGAAGATGTGGCGGAGCTCGTCACTCCACCGTCGCGCTGGCGATCATCGAAGGCCGTGCCGGGCGCGCGCGCCTGGACCGACGACTTCTCCAACGTCCTGGGCGCCTTCAGGCTCGAGCGGTAGCCGCGCGGACTACCATCCCCCCACCCTGCCCTCTCCCCCGCGGCGGGGGAGAGGGATGAGAACAAGCTCACCACGCGGCCTCTTTTCATTCTGATCCCTCTCCCCCAGTGGGGGAGAGGGCAGGGTGAGGGGGTCAGGTGCTCGCGCATACTCCAGGTTACAGGTACTGGCCGTATCTGATCTTCTCGACCATCTCGCGGATGCGGCGGTAGGCGTCGATCTGATGGAGGATGTCCTGGGTGGTCACGAGTCCCGAGTCCTGCCCCTGGCCGGCCGCGTGCACCTTCTGCTCGAGGGCGCGCCGCGCGATCTCCGAGATCTCGGCACCGCTCATCCCGCCCATGGGAGGCAGGACGGAACGGTAATCGATGTCGGCGAACAGGGGGCGGCCGGCGTTGGCCTCGGTGCGCCGTCGCGTCAGCTCCAGGACCTCCTGCTGGGCGGCGCCGTCGGGCAGCGTCACTTCCACCAGGCGATCCAGACGGCCGGGGGCGACGAGCGAGGAGTCGACGGAGTCCG
>WNGK01000630.1_pt1 | contig 54385 bp, 49 predicted proteins | sample 5400601 | NCBI WGS metagenome assembly WNGK01 (sample SAMN13153376, study PRJNA577476) | soil metagenome | isolation source: 60 cm soil or saprolite under Garry oak tree replicate 1 | place: USA:California | collected 2016-06-15 | reverse complement strand
ACTTTCCCACCGCGCTTGGAAATCCCGCAAAAACCGCGGGATTCCCACTTTCCCACAGCCCCGACTGCTGCTGGTTCATTAACTCAAACCGGACATGTCACGTGCTAAGAAAACCGGACATTTTAACTTGCTAACAACATGTCATGTCATCGCGGTCATCGCGGTTGAAACCTGGCGTCTCACTGGCGGCCGACATTCGTCAGTCTTCCAGCAGAACGATGTTGGAATCGCCCTCGGCGACCGCAGCCAGGATAGAGCGCCCGTCGGAGGACCAGGACACGCGGCGTGCGATGAAAGTCACGCGTTCGCCGAAATCGGAATCTGACGCCATTCGCCACTCGCTGTCGAGAGCGCCCAGAGGTTGGTGGTAAACCCGTCGGTCAATGCTTGTGCCAGCCATTTCCCGTTGGGCGACAGCGTGGGATTGTAGATCTGCCAGATCGGCACCCAGGGCATGAACTGCGCGGCTACCATGCCAAGGAGTCCAAGGAAGACGGGGCTGAAACTACGGAGTTCTACATTCGCTGGGTTTGCTCGCGCACGCTGCGCGAGGCATCGGCTCGCAGGCTGGCCCTGCTCAGACAAGTTCCCCCGAACGCAGTGAAGACAAGTCCGCCCAAGGTTCTCGAGGAATTCGAAGTCACCATCGCCGGACCCGACATGTCAGGATTCGACGGTGTGCGGGAACCAGCTCTGAGGTCTAAGTGCTACCTGTGGGCTAGTTCCCGGCGCAAGATTGCGCCGTGGCGTGTCGAATTCGCGCGGTCGGGCAATGGCAAGGTGCTGGGCGTCCTGTTCCGCTTTCCTCGGAAGGCAGCTGACGAGAACCGCTCATTTCCACCCACGACACAAAGGTGTGGTTCATCGAATACGGCGGCGGCGTTGAGATTCGCGTGGCCTTCAGCCTGAAGGCGATGGTCGACAGTAACGGCCTTGGACCTGTAACGCCTTCGTGCAGAGGGCAGGCTGAGATTTAGCACGAGGAAGACAGGAACTCCTTTTGAGATGACCCTCATGGCAGAAGCATACCCGAACGAAATACTCCAACATAACTGACGAAAGGCGATTACGCTCATCAAGAATTACCGCATCCTGTACTTGCCCGACAAGGATCAAATCTACGCGTGCTGCCGGGCGATATGATCTCGAACGCGGCATGGCAGCCGAGCCACGTTACCTGGACGGTTTTTTATCCGTTTATCTTTGCGCATATGCTCCAGTGCAAAAGACACTTATCAAGAGCAACGTCATAATTGCCCAGAATTGCGTTTTTCTTGTCATCTTCGCTCCAGAAGGATCCGTATTCCTCGATAAAAATTCTCCTTGTTATAAGGTTATAAGCGTCGCGTAAGAGGATTGCGCCAGAGATTGTTGAGGCACTTCACTCCATGATAAGCATGAAGAGAAATCGACCCTGGCACAGGTCGCTCTCAAGAAAGGCAACCGCGAATTCAAAGCAGTGTGAGTCGCTGGGAAACAGCTTCAGCGCAACGGTTCGTCAAAGCTGTGACTCCCCTGCCGGTTATTTCAAGTGCTTGTTGACCGCCTTGGTCATCTGAAACATGTCCAATTTCTTACTGCCAAAGATCGGAAGCAACTTATCGTCCGCCAGGATTTCTCGTTTATTCTTTGGATTCTGAAGTTTGTGCTTCTTAATGTGCGCCCAAATTTTCTTTGTGACTGCAGTTCGAGGCAGTGGTTCCGTGCCGACGATTTTGGCCAGGTGCTCTGAGGGGCGCATTGGTTTCATAAAAGCGCTGTTCTTTGCTTTAGGCGTTGTCTTTGCCATTTTCGCTCTCCATCCTTTGTCGCAAGCGTGCCTAACTCCGCAATCATAGGAATTGTAACGGATCAGGCTGGTAGATGTGCGTAAGGCAACGATTTTCGCTCAATCTCCGAGTTGCCGACCATACAATGAGGCGGGAAACCCGGCGCCGCCGAATCAATCCTTAAAACACCTCTTTTTACTCAACAGTTCATTTCGTTGTCCAAGGCGGCACGACCCCAGTCATGCGTGCGTACGCAATCAGCTGCCCCATATGTTCGTTAGCATGAACAATGATGCGGAGATACACGCCATCAACCGTCGCCTCTCGGTCCGCAATTCGGACCTTACGCTCAAGGTCTTTCGGGTTCTCAGCTAAATGAGCTTCTTTGACGGCGTCCAACGAGCGTTTCAGCCAGTTGATCACGTCCGCCTTGGACGTAACCGTTTTTTCCATGTCCTGTTTGAGGTCAGCAGGCATCTTGGATCCTGTAACACTCAGCAGATAGAAGTTCGCCATTGTGAGATGCATGTACACTTCGCTGGTGGAGCGCACTCCCACCGCAGGTCGCCAAGCGAATTTGTCGGACGGTGTGGCTTCGGCCAGCGCGATCAACTGCCGGGAAACGTGTCTCCATTCTCCGTCGTACCCCTGCCAGATTCCCTCAGGCGGGGCCTGAGCGAACAACATGGGCGAGCTCAAACAGACCAAAAACAATGCCTTTGCCAAGCTTGTGTTCACGGTGCGACTCCTTTTGTGTGGTTGATTCCCGGACGAAACATCCGTTCTAAAAGAAAAGTGCCGGAGGAAGTCTGAGAATTGCGCTAGTGAGGGGTGAAGAAGGCGAATGGAAGAAGCACCAAGAATGCTGTGACATCTCACAAGACCTTTCCATCCGTCAACTTGCAATAAAAACCGCCTTACGTTGGGGGAAAAGCACACGGATCATAATTACTTGTACGTTGAGGGAGATTACCGATTGGCGGAACCGCCTTCCGCGATCTGCAGATCGAGGCTGACACGCTCGCCATTAATCAGGACTGTGCCGGCGTCGATTAATTGCTGGCCCGTGCAATCGTAACGCTCGTAGCAGCGTAGAGCGGTAAACGGAAAGAAGAATTCGACAGCTTCGGAGACACCGCCCGCCGGACCCTTGCCGGTCGGGTGGAGGGTAGTACTGAAGCCAATCCCATCAAATTTGGATTCCTCTTTGAAATAGCCCAGGACGGGACGAATCAGTTGAGCTATGTGGCCGTCGAATGCCAAAGCAGCCAGTTTGTAGCGAGACCCGCCTGCCCATTCGGGAAGCGCTGTGTTCAGTGAGAGCTCCAGATAGATTCCTTGCCGAAATGCGACGAAGGTCGGTGCGGCGAAGGAGACAAAATGCGCCTGTGGATCTAGTTCCCTCGACATGCTGGCGAGGACCTCTTTGTCGACGCCCCGTAGGGCACTCAGTGCTTCGGGTGAAGTATCGCGAGGCAGTGGCGCGACGGGCGGCGTTTCTTTCGCTTTAGGCGGTTTCGGGAAAGAGGGCACTGATGCGCTCGGCTGGCTTTCGCCCTCGCTGCTTAAAGCAATCTCCACGCCCGCTTGCACCGATGATGCCGCAACCTCCGGGTATGGGTCCGCGGGCTTCTGACTCGATGCTAATTGCGGGTCTTTACCGCTGATCCAGATCATAATCGGTGTGGCGTTCAGCAGCGTCTGACCTTCTAGTAGCGCGGCCTGTTGCGCGGTTTCGTCCTTCGCGGAAAGCAGCTTGAGCGCGGCGTTCTGCGGCAGGAACACGACAAGATTTTCCGGGTGCTCCATGGAAACGCCCATGACCCGGCCCAGGATGTGATGCGAAATTTCCAGCGCGTACCCCTGTACGCTTTTGTTGTTCTGAAAGCGTAGTACCGCCACTTTCAAGACCGGCATCGCGACATTGAGAAAGGTCTCGCGCGCCCGTTGGTCGCCACTGAATTTCTCTGCCGGGTAGGCAGCGTAATAGTTTCCGGTAATGGCCAGCACCGTTTTGCCATTAAAGGAATCAAAGCGAACGGAACGCTGATCCCCGCGTTTTTGCTGTTGCTCATCAATGTCGAGCTTCCGGCTCAGGTAAAAAGGATACGGATAGTCACCCGCCACAATGTCCTTCCCCACGATTTTGAGATCGTCAATGTACTTTTGCTGGAGGTCGCGCAACGCTGGGTCTTTTATCTCGACGGGCGCGACGACCTGGCCCACGCCAGGAAATGAAATAAGCAATAACGGGAGAAAAAATGGAATTCTGTTTCTTCGCATACGCCACTCTGGCAATTTACGCTTGCCGCTGAACAGAAATGTGGGGGGCTAAGGCCGCGGCCACAGATCCCCGGTTTTTCTCCAGTTCATTATTTGCTCAGCGTGAAATCCGCCTTGCCCTCGCCGGACACAGCCACGGGCTTGGACTGCTTCTTGGCGCCCTCGTGCCACGCGGCCACGGTATAGCTTCCGTCAGGAACATTTTCAATCTTGTAACTTCCGGATTGGTCAGTGACGGCAAAGTATGGTGTGGGGGCTACTACGATGTAAGCCGACATCTCGGGATGGACATTGCACAGCAACGGCACGGCGCCGGGATTGTCGAACTTGAAAGCCTTCTTCTCACCCTGCGGCCAGGTACCGAGGTTGTGCCCCAGCTTCTTGTTGCCGCCGACCGAGATCCAGAAAGCGTTGTGCGCGACCGTGTCACTGTTCAGGAATTCGACCGTTGTGCCTTGTTGAACGGCAACCAGATTGGGCTGAAACTTCAAGCCTTTCTGATCGATGACCGGCTTCTCGGTCGGAGCCGGGAAGGTCTTGCCTGCGATGGCCTCGACGTAAACCACCGAGTCACCGTTGACGCCCGAAACTTTTCCACTGATAGTTCCTGCGCTGGCCGCCGCACTTAGTGCCCCTAGCAGTACTGCGACAACCATAAGACTGCGTTTCATGATCTCTCCTTAAACTCGAGGTGTTGAGGAGGTAGGGCCTCCCCGTTTTTAGTAGACAAACTCCAAATCGGCAATGGCTGAGTTGGTGCGGAATGGTTTGGCGATTTGGGTCCCGGTGGTGTCGAAAACTGTCTGTTGTGGCCGGATCTGATATTCGAATGCGGCCTTGATGTTAGCGTGGATGAGAAATTGGATACCTGGAGTGATGCGGTTGCGAGTCGCGTACAGCGGCGACAGTCCGGTTCCGAAGGCGTTGACCCGGTCAGCACTCGATTTGACCACGTCGTAGCGCATAATTCCCATCATCCATGGGAGTAGCATGTAGTCAGCCTGCAGGAACCCCCCGCTGAAGGTCGCGGGCACCCCGCTGAGGAAGCCGTTGGGGCCTTCACCGGCGCTGGTGAAAGGCAGGAGATTCTTGTCGTGACCGTACAGGTATAGCCCGTAAAGATTGAATGCGTGGTAGTTAAAGCTGAAATCACCTCCCAATCTGTAAAAGGGTTCACGCGCAGTCAAAACCACGGGCGTTGCCCCATCGCTTGCGAATCCGTTGAAGCGCTGAACTGACCGTCCGTAGAAATAGAACGTGCCCAGGTTCAGATAGGTGTGATCGCGTGGGCCGGTTGCACCGGCGGCCTGAACTTCGTTCCGGCTGACCGGATCGCGCTCCAGGTTGAATCGGTATGAGAATCGTCCGTAGAGGTCCTTGAAGTTCGAGTCCGAAACGAAACCCACCACTGGCTGAACCGTGTCGCCCGCCGAGGGCGTTCCGCCGGTGTTCTGGTTGACGATCGCCAGGGAATAGTGATAACCGCGATAGGAGTGACCGCCGCTGAACTCAACCCCCTGGGCTGCGCTTGATAAGGCGAACGCGTTATTCACGTTCTGCTGCGGGACCAGAGAATTCATGGCGCCGACATTGGCCTCATCAAAGATATCCCATCCGCTTAAGTTGTGACTGCGCGCCGGGCTGAATGGAAGGTCAAGCTCAAACTGCCCGATACGCACGCTAAGCGAGTCGGTGGGAAACTTGAAGAGTCGGCCCAGGTTCACAAATTTCAAATAGCCATCGCCCAAGCCCCCATCGGCACCGGATCCACCAACACTGAGGTCGTCGTCCACCCAGAAGGCGATGCCGCTACCGAAGTTCCCTGCCATGAAGATGCTGAACAGCCCCGGCTGGAAGTCGGTGCGCGGGATGAACGTCCCCGGGTTGGCAAGTCCGGCGGCATTAATGTCGTTCCGGTTCTTGCTCACCACCTGGAAGAAAGTGTTGAAGCGAATACCGATTGGGGGAAGGCCCGGGATCGTGCCCGGAAAGATCGTGTGCGGCCATATATCTTTCTGGGCCGGCGCCCCCAGCATGATCGGAGGAACCTTCAGGAAAGTCTCGTCGTCTTTGGGAAACTTGAATCCGGCGTCCTTGAAGGCCTTGCCGAAATCGTTGAGCTTGGGAAAATCAACATGGCAGGTACTGCAGGAAGTGCCGTACTGGCGTGAGAATGCAGGAATTGCGTAGCTGCTGCTGCTGGCAAGGAGAATCAGCATCACCAGTGAGAAGCAGATTGCTGTGGGGTAATGACGAATGGGCATCTCGCGCTCCTAAGTTTCCCACTTTGTACTGCTTACCTTAAGTGAGTTTCATAAACACTCTCATTTCAAGATGCCACCGCCTACTTACGCGGTGGGTACAGCGACAGGTACAAATACGCATCGGCCGCCTCATCCGGCGTCAGGTACGTAAAGACGGGCATGTGACCACGGACGCCTGCTGCGGGCGACCCTTCCAGCGCCGACGCACCGACCGTGACCTTGGTGACGAATTCGTTGAGGCCCAGCCGCGAGGTGAGACTGCTGAGCGGCGGGATTTGCCCCTCCAAGAGCTCCCGGGGGCTGGGGTTATGTCCGACCGATGCATGGCAGATATGGCAAGTGGACTTCACGATATGCTCGCCGACGCGCAGTGGCGGCTCGACCACCGGAACTTGCTGCTTCTCCGCGCCGGGGATGCCCGCAAGCTGCTGCAGGTATGCGAACAGCGAGCGGACTTCCACATCGGTGAGGTCGGGGTTAGGGGAAGGCATGTCCGTCCCGCCCTTGTGCAGCCGGGCGAGCAGCGTGCCCCTGGCCTGTTTGGCGAGGGCCGCGGCATCCTTCGAAGACACGTCCATCCCGACCTTCTTCATGCGATCCATGTACATCCTTGCTGATGTGGCCCGCACGGGGTCGATGACAGAGTTTATCTCGGGCGGGGCACCGGCGCCAGACGCGCCGTGGCAGGCTTGGCACTTCAGGCGGTACAGGTCGGAACCGTACAGTCGAGAGGTTTGCCCGGTGAACTTGTTGGAAAGCTGCAACGCAGGGTGCGGGGGCTGCCCTTCGCCGGGCATCGAGGCCGCGGGGCCGTAAACGCCGGACGACTTGCCCATGCTGGTTGCGCCAAACGCCCGGTGGCGATGCTCCAGCCAGCTTTCTCCCTCCACTGGAGTCACAACTTGCGCATACCCGGATACCGACAGCTCCAAGAGGAAAAGGACTCCGAGTGCGTACGACCCTATACTCGACTTTTTATTCGTGGTGCGCAGCATTGTCGTGCTCCGACCTCGTTGTATCTCGCTGCCTCTTTAGTAGAGGTACGCCGCCCGCTCTACGTGGTGGGCGCCGGCCTCGACCCGGTTTGTCTCTCGGCCTTGTGTTTCCTGAGGTCCAGATGACTTCCGCGACTAGGCCGTAGCCGGTGAGAACTTCCGCCCAAGACTCCTTCCCTGCGACATAGTCGAAGACTGGGCCTGCGGGCTCCGATGTGGATTTAAAAAGTACCGCTAACCGCAATTTGCCTGGACTCGTGATGGTAGTGACAATCTTTGTTGGCATCCCAAAATGCCCCTATCGGAGTATCTACGGTAAGTGTGCCATTCGAACGTAGACTTCTACTGAGCAATTAAGGTCACTTGTGTAATTCTGTCTTCGGTGCTCTCTTTGGCTTTTCTGCGATGATTTTGCAACAGAGGCGCGATCAGCGTTTACTTTCATACGGCACATCCTGCCTTCGACAGCGTCCTGGTTCTGAAGAAGTGCGACCATCTTTGAAAAATGTGCCGACTTCGAGCCGTCGTCCATTGGCAGCGAAGTCGTCTTCTGTGGGGTCATGAAGCTATTGACCTACCTTCTCTAACTCTTCCGACGGAGCTTGCTCCAAGCCCCTCTCTCCGCCGTACAGTATCTCGGACACCGCCTTCTGGTCTTTCCGGATTCGTGTGACAAGAGAGCGCCCGTTATCGCCGAGCGCTCGTTGCCGCTGCGAAAGCATGTTCGTACAGTGCGTGCGCCACAGCGTAGTTGTGGCTCTCACAATGGAGGGTGGCGAGGGAGTACAAATTTCCCGCAAACGCTAACCATTGTTGCTGACGAAGTCGGTCTAGCCCGTTCGAGGTACTGCTCGACTGCTTAGCCTCGCGAGCAGACTCGTGCTGTTCTTCGATACATCTGATTTGCTTGCGCAGCCAGCTGGCGAGGGCCTCTTCCAGTTCCAGCTGTGTGCCACAGCGGTAGAAATAATCGATCGTCTCACCTTTGTCGGTGAGCGGAATGAGCCGGCACGGTGAAACCTGGTTCCTAAGCTCGCTGGGAACAAGCCTCATCAGCAGACACTCGGTACATGGATGTGACCGGACGGGATCGCTGAAATTGAGACAGGTAGGCGAGTCCTCGAACACAAGCTCGCGACGCCACGAGGTGTGTGGAGAGCGTCCATAGCCTCCATCCTCCAGAAATTTCAGTTCGAATTTGAGCAGATCCAGCAGGTCATGCCCATCGTGCGCCATACGTCACCTCTCGATGTGAGGTAGCCTCGCAAAACGCCGCTTGGGCTGCAATGACTGTCGTCACGTGGTTCGGTGACCTAAATCACAAGCGTGGGCTGGACCGCTGGGATGGGAGCGTTTCCATGTGATTAGAGTCACGGTGTTCGGTGCGAGGCCGCACAGCCCTTGCTTCGTCTTCCACTTACTATTCCACCATGCGATACACATCTGCCCGCCAAGACTGCCAGGTTGCCAGCGGCGGCAATAGATGACTTACCACAGTCCGTTTGCACTCTCGGTTCCTTCAGCTGCCGGTAGCGGTTTTGCTATGAATTTTCAAGTTGCGAGCGCAGGGGCACAGTCACCGGGAGTCGCTGGTACTCAGGAACGACTTATCGCGATATTCACCACAGCCGCGATCTTCGTATACCTAGTAGGCCGATTTGCTTTTCACTCCCCGTCCGCCGTACTCGTTCTATATCTGGCTCTTCTCGTTGGCGGAGTACCACTAATCTTTGATCTCGCTCGCAAAGCCGTCCGGCTGGAGTTTGGCTCTGACCTGCTCGCCGGCTTTTCAATAGTTACTGGCGTTCTTCTTCACGAGTACTTGGTCGCCAGCATCGTCGTTCTAATGCTCTCTGGAGGCTCTGCTTTGGAGGCATACGCGACGCGTCACGCGTCAGCGTTGCTGGGTGCATTGGCAAAGCGCATGCCTAAGACTGCTCACCTCAGCAAAGACCATAAGATGACGGACCTCTCCGTCGACCAGATTGCTGCCGGCGACGCGCTTGTCGTCCTGCCCCACGAAATCTGTCCGGTGGACGGCGAGGTGATCGAGGGACACGGCGACATGGACGAGTCTTACCTGACCGGAGAGCCATTTGAGATCTCGAAGGCTCCTGGTTCGGCCGTTCTGTCCGGTGCCCTCAACGGGGAAGCCGCGCTTCGTATTCGCGCAACTCGCGTGCCGGCAGACTCTCGTTACGCGCGGATCGTGAAGGTGGTTGAAGACGCGGAGCGCAAGCGGCCACCGATGCGGCGCGTTGCCGACCGACTTGGGGCTTGGTACACGCCGCTAGCACTCGCCATCGCTGGCGCCGCGTGGTTAGCTAGCGGCACTCCGGAACGATTTCTTGCTGTGCTCGTCATCGCTACTCCGTGTCCACTGCTGATCGCGATTCCGGTCGTGATCATCGGCGGAATCTCTCTCGCCGCCAAGCGCGGCATCGTGATCAAGAATCCCGCAGCGCTGGAGCAACTGGATCGCTGCCGCACATTCATCTTTGACAAGACTGGAACGCTGACCTATGGCCGACCGGTCCTCGCAGAGATTGTGTGCGTTGGGAAGTTCGACGAACTCACTGTACTCAGGACGGCGGCCAGCGTGGAGCAATATTCGCGTCATCCACTTGCACGAGCGATTCTTGATTCCGCAAAGACTCGAAAAGTGGCGCTGTCGGAAGTGATCAACGTGAGCGAAAGACCCGGAGAAGGATTAAGCGGAACCATAAGCGACTTGACTGTACAGATCACGGGTCGAAATAAGGTCCTCAAGCGAGATCCTGCTCTCGCGCTGTTGCTGCCTCCTGTCATCGGTGGGCTCGAGTGCCTGATCTTCATTAACCGAGAACTTGCCGGAGTCTTGCTATTTCAGGATGCTCCACGGGAGGAGAGCCGGCCATTCGTGCGACACCTTAGACATATGCACCAGGCAACTGACGTAATCCTCCTCTCCGGCGACCGGCAGATCGAAGTGGAGCACCTAGCCAGCTTGGTGGGTATTAAAGCAGTCTATTTCGGTAAGTCTCCGGAGGAAAAGGTAGCACTCGTGGCGGATGAGACGCAGCACGCAAAGACTCTGTTTGTCGGAGACGGGATCAACGACGCCCCCGCAATGCTGACGGCCACAGTCGGAGTCGCCGTCGGACAGAACAGCGATGTCACGTCCGAGGCTGCGCAAGCAATTGTACTTGATTCATCTCTGCGAAAAGTCGATGAGTTGATTCACATCGCGCGCCGTGTTCGCTCGATTGCGTTACAAAGTGCGCTGGGAGGCATGCTCATCAGCTCTTGCGGAATGTTGATCGCGGCGCTTGGTCTGCTGCCGCCGATCGACGGAGTAATCGCACAGGAGGTAATCGACCTGGCGGTCGTATTGAACGCACTGCGTGTCACAATTCCGCCCCGACAATTGAGCGACTTTTGATCGACCTTTTGATGTCGTCCACCACTCGGTATTTAACCGCTGATGTAAGTCTTACGAAACCGCCTTCTGTTGTCCGAAACTGACTCCTTTTCAACATTCAAAACCGATAGTGTTTTAAATCACAACGTGGTGTACGCCGAGTCACTGACTTCTGATCCGTTACGGCCTATTTTGGCGTTGTTTGATGATGTTGACTCGTAAATAATCCGCTCCCAGGTGGGGTCAGCTTGCGGGTCGCACCAATGCTCAAGAAGAAAAGGAGAACCATCATGTTTGCCCGCATTGTTGAATTTATTCCGAAGCTGGAACAGAAAGAAGAGTTTGTGAAGGTTGTGCGTAATGAGGTACTGCCGATCCTGAAAAAGCAAACGGGATTTCTGGAGATCCTGCCCTTGTTCCCGGAGACCAAGACCGAAAAGATGATCACCATCACTCTCTGGGCCGAGAAGCGGGATGCAGAGCGCTATGAGCGCGAAATGTATCCTAAGGTGGAAGGGATCCTCAAGCCCTATCTGACCACCCCCGTCGCCTTTAAGCACTACAACGTGGAAACCTCGGTTTGCCAGCACTTCGTGGAAGCCCTGACGGCCTGAAGCATAGGCCTGAAGGACCGGCCGGGGCGGCACGGCTGCTCCGGCTTCTATTTTTGGGGCGCACTGGACTCGAGGTCCGCCGACTTCACCACCGTTTCCATGTGCCTGCGCTTCATCTCACAGCAGTCATGGCTAGTGCACGCGATTAAGATCACACCCCACTTATTTCTGCTGAATTGACTCCACATGTTTGGTGACAGCGTCCAACCTTACTTCTCCCCAGTCTTCGTCCGATTCGACCTCATGGAAGATTGGTCCCCAAATTGGCATCTCTCGATCGCCGTGGGCGAGCGGTCCAGGTTCTTTTCCTTCGATGATTTCCTTTACCCGCTGGTAAGGAAACTTTCCGCCATTTCTTTGCGAGATTAGGGTCAAGTCTGGAACTGCATGCTTTAGGGCAACTGATGTGGTCCATGCCCTCGTCCATCAGCTCCATGACACGCGGCGCAGTAATACCGAAAAATCTTCACTCCCTCGACGGGGTTACGTGCCGGCGAGGTCGTCTTATCCTGTTTCTGACCTGCCGACAAGAGAACCGCCGGCAAAAGAACCAGGTACGGAAGCAGCATTGACCATCGCTCTTGCCGGTGCATACGCACCTCCGTGCAGTGACGGCGACGATACTACCACGACTCGGCCGGAGCGGCGCAGCTACTACGGCTTCTATTTGTGTGCCGAGCATGTTCAACAGCTAGGAGGTGCAAGTCCTCTACGCAACCTGATGGAGGTGAAGGGTTAGCAAAGCGCAAGGGTGAAATAACACTCGCCGCGAGGCGGGGCCTGAAAGAAGCGTGGAGCAAAGGCGCGAGCCGATGAACAAGAACCGGATACGAGGCCTACGGTGGCGGGCGAGCGGGCAAATGACCGCAAAGCCCATATCCATCAAGCTCACTGGTGGTAAATCCGGTGGTTGCGCGTCGAAGGCGGTCGAACTTACCTCGGGAGATCTGCGGCATGTCACAGAATTGTGACTGAGGATGAAGCGATTCATCCTGATCGTGGCGCAGAAGTCAGCAGAGGGCAAAATAGGTCATGCAGTCGGCGAAGCTATTGAGGCACTCCAAAGCCGAAAGGCGGAGAAACAGATAGGCCAGGCCGGGAACGATGATCGAAGGCCCGAACGGTACCCCGCAAGGGGAATAAAGGAAAGGGCAAGTAAGCGGCGCGACTCATGAGCGGACGGCGGCAGAAAAACCGGCCCGAACAAGGGGTGCTGGCCTTTTCGGCGGAAAGTAGGAGTGATGCTCCGAGGGCCGCCGAGCAAGGGACCGAAACGCTTATGGCGAAGCGCCAGTCTGAAAGCCTGGCCGGAACCGAACGACTGATGGAAGAAGTCTGCGAGCTGGAAAACTGCAAGCAGGCGTTACAACGAGTCAAGGCTAATAAAGGGAGTCCGGGGGTAGACGGGATGACCGTCGACGAATTACCGGAGTACCTGAAGCAGCATGGGCTGAAAATCGGGGAACAGCTGCGAAACGGAACTTACCAACCGCAACCGGTAAGGCGGGTGGAAATCCCGAAGCCGGATGGCAACGGAGTGCGCAAGTTAGGCATTCCTTGTGTGCTGGATCGCTTTGTCCAGCAGGCGGTGTTGCAGGTTCTACAGAAGCGCTGGGACCCGACGTTCTCCGAACACAGCCACGGGTTTCGACCGGGGCGCAGCGCGCGGCAAGCGGTGCACGAGGCGCAACAGTACATCGCCGAAGGGTGCCGCTGGGTGGTGGATCTCGACTTGGAGAAATTTTTCGATCGAGTCAATCACGACCGTCTGTTAGCGGCGGTTGCCGAGCGCGTGGCCGACAAACGAATGCTCAAGCTGATTCGAGCATTCCTGGAGGCCGGTGTGATGGAGGATGGATTGGTGAGCCCGGTGGATGAGGGCACGCCTCAGGGCGGTCCGCTTTCACCGTTGCTCAGTAATCTGGTGCTGGACGAACTGGACCGGGAGTTGGAGCGGCGTGGTCATCGCTTCGTGCGTTATGCCGACGACTGTAACCTCTATGTGGGCAGCGAACGAGCGGGACAGCGAGTGATGGAGAGTGTTACGCACTTCATCACGCACCGACTCAAGCTCAAGGTGAATCAGGCGAAGAGCGCCGTGGCTCAACCGAGGCAAAGGAAGTTTCTCGGATTTAGCTTCACGAGCGAACGAGAACCCCGGAGGCGGATCGCCCCCAAGGCCATCGCTCGCTTTAAGGCGAGGATTCGGGAACAGACACGTCGAACCCGTGGCATCAGTCTGACGCAGATGGTCACACAGATTGCGACTTATCTGCGGGGATGGCTCGGATACTTCGCCGATTGTCAAACGCCCTCGGTGTTGCAAACCCTTGAATCGTGGCTACGCCGTCGACTTCGGTCGGTGGTGTGGAAGCAATGGAAGCGCGGACGGACACGGTTTCGCGAACTTCGCAAACGGGGTGTGGGCAAAGACCTGGCGGCGCAAACCGCCGGGAGTCCTCACGGCCCGTGGCGGATTGCGAACTCGCCCGCTCTCACCATCGCTTTGCCGAATGCCTACTTGGCCACGCTCGGGCTTCCACCCATGGTCGTCCGGTCCTAGCTTAATCCGCCGAACCGCCGTATGCGGACCCGCATGTACGGTGGTGTGGCAGGGGAGGCGGGGCGACCCGTCCCCCTATGCCGATTACCGAAGTCTCAATGAGTCGGTCTCATTTGCTGTCGGAGTAGAGATTCAATCGATTCCGCTTGAGAAATTCGAGATTTTCCTTCATTTGAATGCACTCTGGACAAGGGTAGAGCTGGAAGTTGGCTTCCGCGTCACAAACCCGGATGTCTTCGTGCGCCAGGTAGCATTGTTTCCAATTCTGTTTAAGCGCCGAGAAGGCTTCGATTTCCTTGTGATTCTGGTGCACACAACTGGGCAGTAAAAGAAATAAAAATCCCCGCCAGCACGACGCGCTTGCGGTGGTTACGGATAGCGAGAATGCTGAAGTATATTCCCAGGAAAGCGGGGATTAACAGCGTGAGATAACGCGACGCGCGCGCACCTTCCGGGCCCAAGCAGACACGGCCCACGGCTGTCGCTGCCGAGAATGTCAGGCTGAATCCAAGCAGTATGACAATCAACATGCTCGCGCGGTCCGCAGAAGAGTCTTTCCAAAGCGCTCGAATGTGCACCACCAGTAGGCTGCTCACAACAACAATGATCCCCATTCCGAGGATCGAAGCGAGTATCACGCCCTGCTTCACAGCCAGAAAGTTGGCGAACATCAGTCCCAAGAAAACGGGATAAGCTGCGGGGTCGTGATACGGAAAGTGGTAACACGCTACCGACGGATTGAACTGATAACCATAGAAGAACGACGCCAGAGAGGCGGTTGCTATCGCCAGCGACAGCAGGGGCGTCCTTGTCCGCCAGCGATCGTGTGTCTTTGCGCCGTGATACGCCTCAAGCCCGAACAACAACAGCTTGATTCCGGCGATGAAGATGCCGAAGCCAGTGAAAATCAGCAAGAAGTGAATGACGAGAACCGCAACATTCCTTAATTACGCCGCGGCCTTCGATCCAGGCAAAACAATATGCAACAATTAAGAAGTAGCGGGAAGGCCTCAGGCGATGCTCCCGTCGCACCCAGTAATGCCTCCCATTGGCCAAGCCCCAGAAACATGACCGGAATAGCGATATCCCACGCTGAAATTGGTCCGAACGCCCGTATCTTCAGATAAGTCGCCAGAATCATGGCGAGCACCATGGCAGATGCTATGGTGAACGCCTGTACTCGACTGTTCCAATGCGCGAAGTAGAGGAGCTTGGTTACGACTACGACGCCCAAACCTTGCCTGTGGGGGCCATGCTGAGCGACGAATACGCGCCACAGAGGCTGCCTTTCGAACAATGAAGCGTACGCGTTCCACTCATCGTAGAAGAAAAGGTTCACCGCATACTTCAACACTACCCAGCAAAAGCGGAAAATCAATGCCAGCGCGGTGACCCCGAACAAAATACTGGATGCATAACCATGCCCAGGGGCAGGGGCAGGGGGGCGCAGCGGTTCTGCCCGGCATCGGCTCGCTGCTGAGACTCATCCCTGCAATGCTACAGGTAGTAGACCGGAGCGCGAAGTTCGCTGGCTGATTCCCGCCCGACGTTTGTCACTGCGAAGGGCTGTCGAAGCACTGGCCTTATGCGACTATTGCCCGCCTCTCCGAAGAGCAGTTCTCCCCAGAGAAGTGCGCACCCCCAAGGCGAATCGAAGCATCAATTGCGTCCCTCCGGACGTAAATCGATGAGCCGTCATCAACTGCCCAGAATCGGAGGTCAATAGGGTGTTCACGTCTCTAGAACAGATCTCTGACTGGTTCACTGAGCCGTTCAGTTCCTTGGTGCGGGGTTTGTTCCCATGAGATATTGACCGAACCAGGCGATGGTGCGCCGGATGGAGTCAATCTGGTTCTCGCGTTTCACGAAGCCATGACCTTCATTCGGGTAATAGTGAACGTCCACGACCCGGCCTTCTTTCTTGAGGATATCGACGACCTGTTGCGCTTCCTCCTTCGGCACGCGCGGATCATTGTCGCCCTGCAGCACGAGTAAAGGCGCCTTCTCGCTGCGAATGTAAGTGATCGGCGAGTCCTCTTCATAGACTTTTCGGTTCTCTTCAGGATTTCCCAAAAGCGCCTTCAGGTACTCGTTCAACGAGGGATCGGAGCTCTTCAGCATAGTAGACCAGTTGATGATCCCGTACTCGTCTACCGCCGCCGCCCAGACATCGGGCGTCCTACCGATGGCCATCAGCGTCATGAAGCCGCCGTAAGAGCCGCCATAGATGCCGATTTTCCTGGGATCAACGTAACCCGTGGCTTTGAGGAAGTCTACGCCGGCAATCTCGTCTTTGAGGTCGCCGCCGCCTAAGTCCTGAAAGTTAGCCTTTTGGAAATCCAGGCCATAACCCGTGGACCCGCGAGGGTTAGGAGCGATGCAGACGTATCCGCGCGAGGCCAGCGCCGCCACATCGGTGTTCCAGTAGTCGACCATCTGGCCGGTGGGTCCACCGTGCGGCAGTACGATCGCGGGATTGCTCCCGTCGCGCTTCAGATTGAACGGCACCCAGAGCAACGCCGTGATGATTTTTCCGTCGAAACTTTTGTAGTGGACAATCTGAGACGGCGGAAGCGGGGTCGCGCGCAAGCTGGCAATGGCGGAAAAAGTCAATTGGTCGGCATGGCGGGTGCGGAGATTGTAGACCCAAAGGTCGGTGGGCTGATTGGAGGCCTCGTGGGAAACGATCACGCGGTCGCTCTGCGGCGCGAACTCGTTGGGATTGCCCGAGAAAGCATTCAGGCCGTGCGGCAGTTCTACCTTATCCGCATGGTTGGTTGAGCGATCGATGAGATATGCGTCGATCAGCCCGTCCTCATTGACGATGTAGGTGTAGCGTTTGCCGTCGGGCGAAAAATTCCCGGCGAAGGTTTCCCATTTCAGGTCGGTGACCCAGGTGACTTTCCTGGTGGCGACGTCGAGCAGGGCGACGTTCATGTAACCGCCCTTGGCATCCGAACTCAGCAACAGGGTCTTGTCGTCGGGCGAAAGCGACGAACCGAGATAGCGAATCGTGCCCTGATGGGCGGTGAGATTCTCCATCTTTCCGGTCGCCACATCGATGCGGTAGACGTCGGCGTCGGTGAAGGGAGGATTCACGCGGCCGGCATAGATGGTCTTATCGTCGCCGCTCCACGCCACCACGTTCCAGGCGTAACCGGGTTGCTGTTCATGGGTCAGCAGCTGGACCTTGCGGGTGCTCCAGTTGAGCAGAGCAATGTCATATTGGGAACCATCCTTCGGCTTATAGGCGAAGGCAATGGTGCTGCCATCGTGGCACCAGTGCGGATCCTGCTCGCGAATCGCAGGCGTGTTAGTCAGGTTAGTGATCTCGCCGCCGTCGCTCGGGACAGCGTAGAGATCCCAGAGTTCATCGCCGGCGCGGTCCTGCTGGTAGACGATCCACTTACCGTCGGGTGACCAGGCAGCGTTGTACTGCCGATCGTCGGACTCGGTAAGTTGAATCGGCCATCCACCGGAGGCGCTCACCTTCCACAGATTGAAGCGACCGGCAATGTCACTGGTGAATAAAATCTGCCGCCCGTCAGGCGACCAGGCCGCGCCAAATACACTTTTTGTGTAGTAAAGGTCGTCGATGGGCGCAGGCCGGGCGGATGAGTCTGACGACGAGACCACCGACTTGGGATCAGTGAGTGGACGGTCATCGGGTCCCGTGGAGGCGGCCAAGCGGGTACACAAGCTGCAGCCAATGACAACCAACAGCGCCAACAATTGGCGGATTCGCATACCGACCTCTTTTCAGCAAAGTCCTAACCCTGCTCGTTGGGCATGGTGCCCGCGCGGTAGCGCACGATCGAAAACGGGTCTGTGCGCTTATCGGAGCAATTGATATATCACGGATTTTCCGATCTGGAAAGACCGTCGGCGGATCAGACAATGGATAATAAACCCGATCGGGAATACGCTTCTCGAGGAGAATTTGTGCTGCGCAATCCCATGGGAAAGTCAATTGTTCTGATAGCGGCAACTCTGGTGACATTGCCGAGCGCTGATGCCCAACCGACGCCCCGGTTCCACAGAACGCTGCATCCCCGGCGCTCCCCGCTCCTGCTCACCGGAAACTTACCGCGGAGCAACAGCGTGGATTGCGACTATTAAAGACTGCACAAGCGCAGGCGACCGGCCTTCGGGCCGCGATCACCAGTTGAAAGGGTTGCACACCGAGCGGTGGCTCCAATAACTTCCGGTTGGCCGATTATTATTACCGGCCAACTCTCTGAATCACATCCCTAAAAGCTGTAGCCGGAAAGCTTTATTCTCTTGCGATTGGATTTGTTCAGGAGGAGGAGCTCCGCTTCCGGCTCAGATCTTGGCAGGTCAACACCGGCGGCAGAGCCCCAATGAACTACGATTCTGTTTAGGCAGGTCAACACCGGCGGCAGAGCCCCAATGAACTACGATTCTGTTTATCCCACTTTCTGCCCCGCAGCACAAGCTTGAAACGGACTGGGCCAGAGACTGCGACAAGGCCATCCTGCGGCGATGCCCGGCTTGTGAACACGATTCGATCATCGGCCACGGACGCCGCAGCAAGCAGGCACACGATGAGCATCATGATTGGATTGGGATCCGTCGCGGTCGCTGCCGGGGTTGCGGCAAGACTTTCACTTTCCTCCCGCTGCTTTCTTTCCCTTACACCCACTACAGCTTACTGGCGCGCTGTCAAGCGTTGCGGCGGCGCTTTGTGGAGCACTGCTCTTGGCGCGGCCTTCTCGTAGAAGAAACTCTGGGAGCGAGGGGCGTGTAGTGATAACGAAGCACCGGGGAAACGACGTACTGAGCGCCCGCCTCCGACAGGGTTGCGTCGTGCGAGCTTGGGTCCTTGAACCCATCAATTTTCAATGGTCACGCGTACTCTCGTGTGGACTCGCTGGACGAATCGAGACCGCTGCTGTTGGTCCTACTCCCCCACTTTCTGCAGCTTGAACATCACCGTTCCCCATCCCATCTTTCCCTGCATCTGTAGCGGGATGTGCTCTGCATCGTCGCTGAACCAGACCCATAGTTTCCCTTTGCCCTGAAGTTTCCCGCTGGCAGCTTCCAGAGAGACGCGAATAGCATGAAACGTTCCCGCTGGAACCCTCACTTGATCACGGCCTTCCACGCGGACCACCGCCACGCTAGTCTTCCCTCCGTCACTGACAGGGAAATAGGACGCACTTCCGGTTTGCAGAGGAAGAGACGCAACATAAAAAAATCCGCTAACGATGTCGGTTGCGCAAGCCGGGGCGTCATTCTCCTCATGCTTGCTTTCGCCCGTCTTAAGATTTTTTTCGTCGAGCACGCTCTTGCGCCGTTCATAGTCAACTTGAATATGCACTTCCCGGTTGCGCTTCCCTTCTTCACTATGTTTGAAAACGCGGCTGGAACAGAAAGTCTTGGGATCGAAGTGAGCTTCAAACCAGTCATGTACAGGAAAGAAAAGATTGATCGTCCCAGATGAGTTTGCAGCCGCGATCAGTTTTTCCGTAGTCCCGTCGGGGCGTAGTTGAATGGTCGCTGTTCCCGCGTTGAAGGCGTGCCAATCCGCGCCGTACACCAGAGTCTTGTTGGCCGGAAAGTGGTAACTCGGCGAGGGTGGAATGATCCGGGCTTCTGCCGAGGCAATCGAGGTGACCGTGCCTGACGTACTCGCGTTCTGCGGATTGCCTACACCGATCCCGCCAAATATAGCCACTGCCAGCATGAAACCATTCCAAACAAACTCTGAAGACATAATGCATCTTTGATGCCAGGAAATTAACTTTCGTAAATGCGGAAAGATCGCCCGTGGATTGACTCTCGCTACGGGGCGCCATTTTCACCTACGTGCCCCCAATATTAGCTTCATCGCAAGCGCCACCATCAAGGCGACGGCGCCCAGAAGTGCATGGTATTCACGGTGCTGGCGGTATAAGTCTGCGGAGAACGCGCGCGATCTCTCCCGAGTTCCGGGATGTCCGAGTCGCGGAAACATCCTCGGCACCTGCCGTGCGTACTCATCGAATTCGGGAAATTTCTGTCGCAGTAATTCCTCTTCGCCGCGTATCACAGGAATATAGATGGCGAAGAACATGACCAGCAGAAGCAAACCAATCCACCAACTGCGCGCCGCCATGGCGAACCCCACCCCGATTAGCAACGATCCCAGATAAAGTGGATTGCGCGTGTAAGCATAGGGGCCGGAAGTGGCCAACGCTTCATTCTTCCTCACATGACCAGAGGCCAAGGCACGAATCCATAGCCCGGGCAAAACCACAATCGAACCCAAGACTAGGGATCGCCACGTCGGCCGTGCTAATAACAAATACAGCGCCGCGAAGAGAAATCCCAGAGGCACGCGGATGCGGCGCGCAAACACCGACCATGCAGGTGTGGACTTGTTCATCACTTCAAGAGGCCGTTAACAACTCGCGCGCCGCCGCCACGACCGCCTCAACACCGATCTCCAACAAGCCTTCATCCGGTCCCGTTCGGCGCTCATGAGTGGTGGGACTCGCAGGATTGCGCAATACGATGCTTCGCGTTCGATAAGGTCCATTACGGGCTGGATCGGTTGGGCCAAATATTGCAACCACTGGAATTCCCAGCGCTGCCGCCAGATGCGTGGGACCTGTGTCGCCTCCGATAAACAGGCGCGCCCGCCGCGTCAACGCAATGAGTTCGCTCAACGAACACTGAATGGCCTCGGCCGCACCCCCACTCGCGGACGCAGCAGCACGAGCCAAATCTCCTTCGCCTGGTCCATAGTTGAGAATCGGGGGTATGCCATGATCTGCCAGGCTGCGAGCCACCTGGCCATATCGTTCCACCGGCCATCGCTTTGCGCCCCAACCAGCACCCGGATTCAGAATGACGAATTGGCTGCTTCGACGTGCGCTAAGCCGGGCTGCGATTCTCTCCTCCGACTCGGGATCGCGCGGAAAATCCACAGGCCGCGGTTCCAAGTGCCGCGCCGCCACAGCCTCCGCCACTGAGAGATTTTGTTCGATGACGTGCCTGCCGCGGGCAATTGGTTTCCGGTTGTACAACAAGCTCGCGGGGGACTCGCGCGGCTCCGCGGCCCCGTAGACCACACGCGCCCCCGACCACCGCGCCAGCATCGCCGAACGCAGCGCTCCCTGCAGATCTACCGCAATATCGTATTGTGCTCCTCGCACGTCATTCCAAACCGTAGCAATCTGCTGCAACGTAGGGAGCGAAAACACAGAGTCGCGCCACCCTCGCAGACGTACGGTGTGTACCCAGTCCACCAGCGGCCTCTGCGGAGATCGTGGCCCCCGACGCGACGCTCGCGGCGCACACAGAAGCTCGGCCCAACGTTCTTCCACCAACCAGCCAATCGCCGCCTGGGGAAATGACTCACGCAGTGCATATGCAGCCGGCAACGTGTGGATCACGTCTCCCATCGAGCTAAGCCGCACAATCAGCAGGCGCTGAATCCTTGGCTGCGGTATTGGCAACAAATCGGATTTCTCCCTTTGTGCGAAGCCCATCACCGCAGGCCCGGTTGCCAGGGAAGAGGCAGTGTGCGACTCAGGAGTCAAGAGCGCCTCGGCGCCAGCTGCGAGCGGATGATTTCGCTGGTGGAATGATTCTTGGCGCCCCCAACAATCTCTACGCGCCCTCCGCATTCCGCGACCACATCCCGCTCGGGAACGGATTCCGCTGTGTAATCAGTCCCCTTGGCCTGTATATCCGGCCGAATCTCGCGAATGATTGTGCGCACATCCATTTCCGAAAAAATGACCACGGCATCGACGTCTGCAAGCGCCGCTACCATCTCAGCGCGCTCTTCCACCGGCATGATCGGTCGGCCTTCTCCCTTGAGCGCGCGTAGCGATTCGTCGGAATTGATCGCGACCACCAACTTTCCGCCAAGTTCTTTGGCTCCGCGCAAATAACGCACGTGGCCCACATGCAGCAGATCGAAGCCGCCATTGGCTAATATGATGCGGTCGCCTGCGCGCCGCCATTGTTCCACGCGCCGTCGCAGTGGATCGCGTCCTAGGATTTTGCTGTTTACCGTCAATGGCATCGAGTGCTGGGCGGTGTTTGTTCGAGTGCGTTGACCAGCTCTTGTCGAGACACGGTCGCAGTGCCCCGCTTCATCACGACAATTCCGCCTGCGTAGTTGGCCAGCTGCGCCGCTTCTTCAGTGGTTGCTCCAGCGGCCAGGGCCGCGGTGAAAGCCGCGATCACGGTATCGCCGGCGCCAGTCACGTCCGCAACTTCGTCAGAGCCAAAAATTGGGATGTCCACCGGCTTGTGCCGATGGTTGAAGGCCACCATGCCGTCGCGGCCGCGTGTGATGACCAGCGATTGCAATTTCATCCGCTCCATTATTTGCTCCCCAGCGGAAACGAGCGTTTCCCAGTTTTGACCGATGCGGCTGCCTAAGGCCTCCTCTACCTCGGGCTCGTTCGGAGTCGCCGCGGTCACTCCGGAGTATTCGAACAAGCGATGCCGCGAATCCAGCACCAGTGGCACAGTCCCCATCCGGGCTTTTTGGCGCAGGACATTCACGATGGCAGGCGTGGCTGCTCCATAGCCATAATCAGAAACCAGCAACGCGTCCGAAGCCCGCACATACTCCCGCGCGGCCAGAATCAACTCGCGGGTAAGGTGGGAATTGGGAGGCCGCTCGGGCTCGCGGTCCACGCGCACCACCTGCTGGCGCGAAGTGTGCTTCATTCCCGCCAGGATGCGTGTCTTCGTGACCGTGGTGTAACTCTTGTCCTTCAGCACGCCGCTAATGGCAATACGCTTGTGCCGAAAATATTTCAGTAGCAGCCGTCCCGGTTCGTCGTCGCCCAGCACTCCCACCGGCAGCACATTCACTCCGAGATCTGCCAGATTGTTGACGGCATTCGCTCCTCCACCCGGTACCACCGTACGTTCGCGGTGCTTCAAAATCAGCACCGGAGCTTCGCGCGAAACGCGGGAAATTTCGCCAAAGACGAATTCGTCGGCAACCAGGTCAGCGAGAACGGTGACCGTGATCTTGGGGAAAGCCTCGACAATCTTCCGGAGGCGTTCGCCTTCTTTGGGATGTTTGGTCATTCGAAGTCGTTAATGCGCCGGCATCCTGCCGGTTGTGAAGGAAAACATCCTGGATCACCGTCCAGCATGCCTTCGCCACAATCAAGCACAGATTCTCTCATGACCCGCGCCTCCGTTCCTCAATCACACGGAGCATGGTATCCACAGCGTCATCTGCGTTTTCGAGTTCCATCTTCACCGGCACCACCGCAAGTGGTGCGAGCGACGACAGGTACCCTCCTAGATTGACCGCGTCTTTCTCGGTGGTGACAAATCCGCCGGCCGCGCTCCGCTGCTTAAGTTGCAGGAGTTCGCGCACATCTTTTTCATCGTAAGGGTGGTGGTCCCGGAAGAAAGCTTCGGCCACGGGCTCAATGTTGGCCGTGCGCAGTTGCAGCAGAAAATTTTGCGGCCGCGCGATTGCGCAGAACACGACTGGACGAGGCGGAATATTTCGCGGAGCGATCCCTCTCCGGACACGCCAGGCTCGCTTTCCGTCCAGCGGGAAGGCTTCCTCCGGGGCCCCGCCAGCAAGTACGACCGCGTCCGCTCGCCGCAAAGACTTCAACGGCTCCCGCAGATGTCCGGATGGAAGCAACTGGTCGCTCGCCTCCTGCGGCGTAACCAAGACCACGTCGAAATCGCGAGCTAGGGCTCGGTGCTGGAAGCCATCGTCCAGCAGGTGCATTTGGGGCCCGAACTGTTCCTCGGCAAAGCGTCCAGCTTCGAACCGATCTTCCCCCACGACCACCGGTACCTCTAACTTTCTCGCAATCAACAAAGGCTCGTCGCCGAACTCTTGAGCGCTCCCCGCCGGATCCACCAGCTTCACACCACGCGTCTTTCGGCCGTAACCGCGGGAGAGCGCGTCAAATTTCACCCCACGTGCCTGCAATCGCTCGCCTAACAGCATTACAAACGGAGTCTTGCCTGCGCCGCCCACGGAGAGACTACCCACGCTGATCACGGGGCCTTGGAGTTTTCGCGCACGAAGCAGTCGGCGGTCATGGAGCGCATTTCGCATGCCCACTGCCACGCCGTAGATGGCCGACAGGGGGTTCATTCTTCCCGGCCGGCTCGCGCTTGCGCGACTGCGGCTGGAGCGCCGGGATGTGCACTGTTTTCCGCGAGCAGCATCTCCAATGCCTGCGCCGTCCGAGCTGTCGCGCCGCTCTGCGCGCGGATGGTTTCGAGGGCATGCCTTCCCAGGGCTGCGCGGTCGACATCATTTTCCAGCAATTCCATGAATACAAGCGGCAATTCCGCGGCGCCCACAACCCGTACCGCATTGCGGCCCTGAAACAAGCCGACGATGTCGCGGAAATTTTCGGTGTGGTTCCCCACCACGATGGGGACGCCATAGAGCGCCGGCTCAATAATATTGTGTCCACCGCGCGGGACAAGACTTCCGCCGACAAAAGCGATATCCGCCAGCGCATACAGCACCGCCAACTCTCCAATGGTATCCACCAGGAACACCCCGCTGGCGACCGGCTCATCCTTCCATCGTGATCGGCGCCAGAAATGTATATTCATTTGCGCCATCAAGGCAGCGACATTATTGAAGCGCTCCGGATGCCTCGGCGCCAAAATCATCACCGCTCGCGGATGTCTGACCAGAATGTTTTCAAACGCCTTCAACAAAAGCGGCTCTTCGCCTTCCACCGTGCTGCCACACACCAGCACCGGGCCCGCATTCGCCTGTTGCAGTGACTGCCGAACGCTGTCCACAATTGGAGGCGGCGCCGGCAGAGTCAGGTCAAATTTCAAGTTTCCCGTCACACTCACACGCTTCGCCGGTGCGCCCATCGCCGTCAAACGCTTGCGATCCGCCTCGGTTTGAGCCAAAAACAAATCAATATTGGGCAGAACTTTTTTCAGGAGCCACGAAAACCGATTGTAGTTCGGCCACGAGCGGTCTGAGATGCGCGCATTCACCACCGCGATGGACGATCCCCTGGCGTGAGCCAGGCGCAAAAAGTTCGGCCAGAATTCCGTCTCCGCGATGATGATTAATTTGGGACGCAGCGTCTGCAAGTAAGGCCGGATGGCAAAACCGAAGTCCATAGGGAAATAGAAAGCATTGTCTTCGCCGAACGTTTTGCGGGCCAGGGCCTGTCCGGTATCCGTGGTTGTCGTTACGACGACTCTAGATTGGGCAAAGCGCCGCCGAATGTCTTCCACCAGGCCGCGAATCGCCATCACTTCCCCGACAGAAACCGCATGCACCCAGATCACCGGACTGAATTGGGACGCAGGGTTCGGGGAAACTCGTTGAGCGGACGCGGTCTCCATGGAAGCCGTCCGCAGCCGCACGGGAACGCGGCCCAACCGTTCCCAAAGTCCGGCCCGATACTTGCCGTGACGCAGCATCTGGAAGACCCAATAAGGCAGGGTTACCAGCATGGCGAGGGCCAGCAGTACGCTGTAGAGGAAGTACATCAAGCTGAGCCATTCTAAACTTTGGCGCGGGAAATCTATCTGGCATTCTGCTCCCGTTATAATTCGGATCGTATACCCCGCATCCAAGAAAATATGCTCAACAGTATCGGCCGCCATTTATTGTTCGCCAGTTGCGTGGTATGCCTTTTGGTGCTGTGCGTTGCCGCCAAGAACTTCGTTAAGCCGGTGGCGCGGCCTGCGAACACCTATCCCGCGCACGACGATCATCCCTTGGAAAAAATTGCTATCGCCGCCGATCCATACGACATGCCCGACAAGGCGAAGATTTTCTCCGTTGCTTTCCGTGAGCATGGCTTCCTGCCCATCTTCTTCATCGTCACCAACGATGGCGACCAGCCCATCTCCATCGCCAACATGGAAGTCAAGCTCGTCACCGTAAACCGGTCGAAAATTACACCCAGCGCTCCCGAGGATATCTATCGCCGCCTCTCTAATCCTCAGGCACGCACTTCGAGGGCTCCGCTGCCTTTCCCCATCCCCGGGAAGAAAGTGAAAGGAACCATCAGCCAGAAAGAAATGGAGGAGATCGAATCATCGCAGTTTGCAGCAAAAGCGGTTGAGCCGCACACCACGCAGTCGGGATTTCTGTTTTTCGATGTAGGAGGAATATCGGTTCCGCTCGCCGGCGCACGCCTCTACGTAACTGGAGTTAATGACCCGAAGGGTAACGACCTGATGTATTTCGAGATCGCGATGGAGAAGTATCTGAGCGCGCCATCGAAGGCGAATTAGGGGCTAGACGCTTCGCACCCGCGCGATGCTCCAAAGTCTTCATCACTGTCGTTCAATCGCCATCGCACCAGTGAGCCGCCAAGCTGGGCTCGCCAGGTGGGATCCGACCTGCCCGGGCTGCGCGGTTCTGCCCGTGCCGGGATTTATAATCGCTCTTTATGGCCACCACCCCCGACATTTCCATCGCCGCCAGCTCTAAATACGAACCAGTCATAGGCCTGGAAGTCCACGTGCAACTCCTCACGGCATCCAAGATCTTCTGCTCGTGCTCGACCCGCTTTGGGGCACCGCCGAACACCAACGTTTGTCCCGTATGTCTGGGGCTGCCCGGCGCACTGCCCGTGCTAAACAAAAAAGCGGTCGAATTCGCCACGCTCGCCGCCATGGCCCTGAATTGCCGCATCAACGAGACTTCGATCTTCGCGCGCAAGAACTACTTCTATCCTGATCTGCCCAAGGGTTACCAGATTTCGCAGTATGACAAGCCGCTGGCCGAGCATGGCTTTATCGGAATCAAGACCGGCGCCGAGAAGAAGAAAATTGGCATCACGCGCGTTCACCTCGAAGAAGATGCGGGTAAGAGCCTGCACGAAGGCTTTCCCGACGCCGCGGAAAAAACCGCCATTGATCTCAACCGCTCCGGCGTTCCACTAATCGAAATCGTCAGCCAGCCTGAAATTGCCTCGCCGGACGAGGCTTACGAATACCTCACGCGGCTGAAAGAAATCATCCTCTACACGGGGGTCAGCGATTGCAACATGGAAGAGGGATCGCTGCGTTGCGATGCCAACATCAGCGTGCGCCCGCGCGGCCAGAAGAAATTCGGTACTAAGACCGAAATCAAGAATGTGAACTCCTTCCGCTTCATCCGCGAAGCGCTGGGGTACGAGATCGGGCGCCAGGTCGAGGTGATCGATTCCGGGGGCGAAGTCACGCAGGAGACGCGGCTGTACAACTCAAACGAAGGCAAGACCTACGGCATGCGGTCGAAAGAGCAGGCTCACGATTATCGCTACTTCCCAGAGCCCGATTTGCTTCCGCTGGTGGTCGATGAAAAATGGAAGGCGCAGATTGCGCAGTCTTTGCCGGAACTGCCTGAAGCGCGCCGCCAGCGCATGGTCACCGAATACGGTATCACCGAGTATGACGCGCAAGTGCTCACTGACTCGAAGTCTCTGGCCGACCAGTTCGAAGCCGCGGCGAAAGTGGCGAAAAATCCCAAGCGTGTGGCCAACCTGGTACAGGGTGAGCTTATGGGCCGGCTCAAAGCCAAGGGCCTTGAGATCGAGCAGTCGCCGATCTCCATGAAGGGAGTGGCTGGGTCTGCGGATCTGGTCGAATCAGGCGCCATCTCCGGCAAGATGCTCAAGGATTTCTACGACCTAAGCTTCGAGCGGGGCAAGGATTTTCCCGCCGTCTACGAGGAAGAAGGTCGCCCGCAGCAATCGACCGATATCTCCGCGCTGGAAGAGAAAATCGACGAGGTCATAGCGGGGAATCCCAAGCAGCTCGAGCAATATCGTGCCGGCAAGAAGACGATGCTCGGCTTCTTTGTCGGCCAAGTCATGAAGGCCTCGAAAGGTCAGGCTAACCCGCAGATGGTGAATGAGTTGCTGACTAAGAAGCTGGGGTGACAGAGCCCTCCACCTTTGAGGAACAAGCGAAGCGGCCTGCGGCCGCCCCGACCGGTCAGAGACCCAGTCCCACACAAGTCGCCGCTGCTGAAGGGGCGATTCTTGGGCATGACTTTGGTCATCTGATCGGTCCCGGGCAACCCATTACACTGTCCTAAGTCTCCCCCCGTCGAGAGCCAGCCATGAAGATCAAGCTCCACCGCATGATCAGCATCGCGACCCTAGCCGCGTCAGTCACAGCCATCTTTCTTGTGCTCAAGAAACCGGCGCCTGTGGCGCAGCCTCAAGCCCCGACTGCCATCGCCGCGAATGCACAATCGTTCGACCAGAAACTAGCCCAGCTTGAACAGGCGTCCCAACAATCGCAGACAAGCTCGGCCGGATATTCTCAGGTGGCGCAATCCGAGCCCGGGCAGGTCGACAAGCCATCTGGCGGAAGTCCCAAGACCGAGGTTCGTCTGAACTCGGACGAGGTAGGCGCAGCGATTGCCCAATCGCTGGGAACAGCTACAACCGCCAATACAGATCTGGGCAGCGGGACACCGACGATTAAAGATCAACAGGTAAGGTTCGACGGGGACGTCGTCCACGGCCAGTTTCTGACGGAAATTGCCGGCAAAGATGTTTGGGTGACGGTCTCCGGCCATCTCGGTTCCAAGGACGGCTATGCCACGTTCGAGCCCACCGAATTCAAGGTCGGAGATCTCAACGTACCCGTCTCGCTGGTGAATCCCGCCTTGCAGAAAAAGCTAGACGGGCAACGCGATCGCATGAAGCTGCCGGATTTCGTCGGCGACGTCAAAGTGAATAACAGTGAGCTAGTGATGACCGAGAAGTGACGATCTTGTTGTGCGGAACGCTGGAGTCTCACATTCGCCGTGTTTTGTCTTCATTCCTGATTGAGGCTATCGAATATCTTCCACAGCGTGTCTGCCGTGGCCCGGTAAATTACATATCCTGTGCCCGCATCTGAGGTTTCACGGAACAGCAGTTCGCCCCGCCCATCGCCGTCGGCGTCGACCGCATCAATGAGTTCCAACTTGGGGGTCACATCCAGGTGATACTTGTCGGTCACGCCCGAATACAGCTTGCGCAGGTTGCCGTATATGTCGGTTTTCGCAACCAGCGTGATCGTATACGAAGTTGCAGAGTCGGGCGCAGTAGCTGTGGCATCTTCTTTCCAACTCTGCTTAGCAGCCGGGCTTCTGGACGCCGACGGCAGATGCGCTTCCCCGCTCATGATCAGTACCGGGTCGCTGTTCCCCCACAAATCAAAAGCCCGCAATTGGACCTTCTCAATTACCGGTTGTGCCTGTTTCGCGGTTGTCTTATGCACCGTGGCCGGAGTTTGCTTGCCCTCGGATGCATTTCCGATTTGTTTTTTAGCCTGTGTGGCCAGATAGGCCCGAATCTCACTAGCAGCCAGAGCCACCATTTGCTTGCGTCGCTCTTCTTCCCGGCCTTTTGGCCAGTCGAACGCATATGACTGTGGATCAGGGCCGGAAACGTCGGAAATTGCAGGAACCAGCTCCGCCGTGTTCTGGGCGCCAACATTCTTCCCGCCGCCGCTCTCCGTGGCAGCGACACCTCCCTTGGTCGTAGCATCGTTTGCGGACTTGCTCTGGTCATCGTCGGGCAGCGGCTGAGTTGGCTTGCCACGACGCAAAGTCGGGTGACCCGTCTCTTCCGGTGGCTTGCCGGATTGCCCCCCAGACGGCTGGTTACCGGGCTTCTGTTCATTTGCCTTGGCGCCGTTCGTCGGAGTGGTTTGCTCACCGGATGGGCTTGTTTCCCCCTGCTTCGACCCTGTCTGAGCCGTCTGTGGCGGTCGGTCAGAGGCCGGTGCGGACGAAGATGGCGGCTCGGTTTCGGCAGGCTTATCGGTCGACGCTCCGGCTGGGCTCGTACCACCAGAGCCGGCGGAAGCTGGACTCTGGGTCGGGGCGGGCTCACTTGGCGCCGATCCCTTCGATGCATCGGTTCCCCCACCCCTGCTCAGCCGCGGCGGAGCATCTTTCTCGTCCAGCCCCAGGGGTACGTTTTCTGCTTTCCGGCTGCCCTTCGGGGCCTCGGCTCCGGTGGCCAAAAATGAGCCTGTTCCGATCCATGGGATCTGGGAGGCCGGATCCTTGCTGTGCCCGGCGCCATTTACCGTGAATAAACCCACAGATTTGCCCGTACGGATCGCCTCATAAACCGTCCCCGACTCCAGCACCATGGGGACTGGCGTCGCTTTGTACGCACTCGCGTCGTAAAACTTGCCATCCATCAAAATTGCAATGGGGATGAGCGTTGTCTTTCCGTTCGGAAGGAGTTGCAACAGTCCAATGGCCCGTGGATCCCTCCCTTTCTTCTTCGGCTTCTTCGCTTGAGGAGCAATCTCGGCGCCTTGCTCCTCCTGGGAGGCTTGAGCACGGCAAGTCGCCGAAAACGCGATTCCCCACAAGGCCGCAAAGATGACGGCCAACCCTGCCTTGCGGTATAAAAACTTGGACGACCTGTTTCTTCTAGCCAACTTCAATTTCACTGGTGAGACTCCTATGAATATCAATGATAAAGCTCCCGACTTCACTTTGCAGGATCAGAACGGAAAGGAACTTTCCCTAAAGGACTTTCGCGGCAAGGTAGTGGTTCTCTACTTCTATCCCCGCGCCGACACGCCCGGATGCACCATCGAATCCTGCGAGTTTCGCGACACCTACAAGCCGATTCAAGGGACCGGCGCCGTCTTGCTGGGCATATCGCCCGACACGCCGCAGGCACAGAAGAAATTCCAGGAGAAGTTCAGCTTGCCTTTCCCGCTGCTCGCCGACGCCGACAAAAAAGTCGCCGACGCTTTCGGCGTGCTCCAGGAAAAGAACATGTATGGAAAGAAAGTGATGGGCATCGTCCGTACCACGTTCATTATTGGCCCGGACGGAAAGATCCAACAGATTTTCCCCAAGGTCAAGCCCGAAGGCCATGCCGAAGAGGTGTTGTCTTACCTGAAATCGTCCGCTAGGGGAGCGGCGTAAGAGGCTGATGTCCGCGCAACCCAGTTTGATCGGGGCCGCTCCCTTTCGGCCACTTCACCGCGATTTTTTCGCCCGCGATCCGCGACCTGTTGCTCGCGACCTCCTCGGTAAAGTGCTGGTGCGCAGCTTAGGGGGCGAAAGCCCGGCGGTCAAGGGAGCCCTGCTCGCCGGTCGCATCGTCGAAGTCGAAGCCTATCTCGGCGAGAACGATCCTGCCGCTCACGCTGCCGCGGGTAATACGAACCGCACGTCGGTGCTGTTCGGGCCGCCCGGTCACGCCTACGTTTACTTCATCTACGGCAACCACTACTGCCTCAACGTGTCGTGTCAGCGCGAGGGCAAGGCGGGCTGCGTGCTGTTCCGTGCCCTGGAACCGCTGGTTGGACTCGAAGAAATGGCCCACGCCCGGGGAATGGTTGTCCGCGGCCCCCGCGACATGCCCAGGCTGACCAGCGGCCCGGGCCGGCTAGCCGAAGCGTTCGGTATCACGCGCTCCCGTGACAACGGCTGCGATCTCACTTCGTCCGATTCCAGCTTATGGATCGGCGACGCAGGCTCCCCCCGCGAAAGGATAGGGATTACGCCGCGTGTCGGTATCACCAAGGCCGCCGACCAGCCGCTGCGCTATCTGCTTGCTGGAAACGCCTTCATTTCCGGCAGAAAATCCTTGCGTTAGCTATTTGGAGTCTCGCCAGCTCCATCGTCACTTATAGCCTAAATGGCGGCGGGTCTCCCAGGCCCGCCAGCGCCTTTGGCGTGGCCACCAGAGCATTTCGACCCCTACCCAAGACACGGCCGCCGGCCTATACTTTTTTACGGATCGTCGGCATCCGTTTTTGTCTGTGAGCATCATAGGTGGCGTGAGATCAGTGGTTCTCGTTTTGCAGCGTCCCACACCGGCTTTGGCCGTTTTGCTCGTACTTGCCTGGGCAGCCGCGCCTCCCTGCTATTCCGCATCAGGCATTCATCCCTCCGAGGTCCCTCTCATAAGTTCGACTGCTTCCTCCTCGCCCGACATCGTGATTGGTTTTGTCGGTGGGTTTGTCCGTCACGATGATCCCCATCACGGGCCAGTCAAACTGGCCCAGCGGCTCCGCGAAACCTATCCTGCGGGCGTCGCCATCGAGACGTTTGAAAACCGTCACCGGAAGAGTGCTTACCGTGCCATTGTCCGGCTGCTCGATAGCAATCATGACGGCGCTTTGTCCGACGGGGAAAGAAGGAATGCACGAATCGTCGTTTTCGGGCACAGTTGGGGAGCCTCCGCAGCGGTCGCTCTGGCGCGCGATTTGCAGCGGCAGAACATCCCCGTGCTGTTGACGGTGCAAGTGGATAGCGTCGCCAAAATCGGCCAGAACGATTCCGTCATTCCTGCCAATGTGGCGCAGGCCATCAACCTCTACCAACCCAACGGGCTGATTCATGGCCGCAAAAAGATCAGCGCTGCCGACCCTGCTCGCACTGAGATCTTAGGCAATTATCGTTTCGACTACCGCAAGCATCCTGTTCCGTGCCCTGATTGTCCGCGTTTTATAGGCTTTTTCGAGCGTACCCACCTGGAAAGCGAATGCGACCCTCGTCTCTGGTCGGGGGTGGAAAATCTCATTCGCAGCCGCCTGTCGGCCTCGGCAAGCGGCCGCGACACGACGGCCGATTCTTCGCCGGCACTGCTAACCTCGAAATAGAGCTGCCGCCGGCAAGTCTTCTGTTCCAGGCGGCGGAAGATTATCGGGGTACCAACAAGATATTGTCGATCAATCTCGTCGTGTCCACGTAGGCAGCCACCGCCACCAGGGCGCCTCTCGAAACGTCTTCGACGGCATCCAGATTCTCTGGATTTACGATCTCGAAATAATCAAGCCGCACCGAACTCTCTGCGGCAAATTCCTTCCGCGCTGCGGCAATAAGCCGCGCCGCATTTCGTTCGCCGCGGTTAAATAACTCACTTACCCGCGTCAGAGACCGGTACAGCACCAGCGCCTGCTTCCGTTGCTGCGCATCGAGATAGCTATTGCGCGAGCTCATCGCCAGCCCATCCGCCTGCCGCACAATCGGACAGGCCACGATCTCGATCGGCATATGCAAATCCCGCACCATGCGGCGGACGATCGCCACCTGTGCCGCATCTTTCTGTCCGAAAAAAGCGGCATCTGGTTCGACGATCTGACACAACATGGCCACCACCGTCGTCACTCCACGAAAATGTCCGGGGCGCGACCGCCCATCCAGCTTGCCGCTGAGCTCTTCGACCGTAACCCACGTGACCGCGCCCTGCGGATACATCTCTTCCACAGAAGGCGCGAACAACAGGTCCACTGCTTCTCGCTCTAGCAACTCACAATCACGTTCGAAGCTCCGCGGATACTTCGCCAAGTCCTCGTTGGGTCCAAACTGGGTTGGATTCACGAAGATGGAAGCGGCCACTATTCCGCAAGAAGCCTTGGCCGCGCGCACCAGAGACAGATGCCCATCGTGAAGAGCTCCCATGGTTGGCACAAATCCCAGGCATTCTCCTGGGCTTCGCGCACCGCGGCAAGCCGCCCGCACTTCGGAAATGGTCGTGAGAATTCTCATGCTGCGGAGAAGGAGGAGGCTTTGGGGGATGAATACACCGAAACGGCAGCCGCTTCAGGGGCGGCACTCATGGGGCCGGCACTCCGATGCTGAGAGAACAAGAAAGGGTCGAGAGCCGACCTCAACGCATCATTACTGGGACATCCGTCTTGAATGCCCAGACCAGGGCAACGACCCAGCCAATCATTGTCCACCCGAGGAAGAAGTTCAGAAGCACAATCGAAGCCGTGTCGCGCTGGCTGCGGGCGAAGGCAACAATGGAGGGCAGAAAATACATCACGAAGCCCAAGCCAAAGAACGGAAACAGAAAGAACGCGGAGACCGCCATACCTCTCACCTCCTGACGTGCAATCTAACATTATTCGATGGTCATGCAGGGTGTTACGAATCACCAGTCTCCTTGGTTCCCCGCCGAGTTTTACCGCCGCATCGCGCGTTTCCGCTCCAGTACGGTTTCCAGCGCAGCCTGAGTCTCCTTCGGCAAATGGTAAGACTCCGCATCCGACGGATACTGCCGCGACACCACCTGCGCGCAAAACGCCTGCACTGCGTGGGTGATCAGCGCCGCCGCATCGCCGAAGCGGCGCACAAACTTGGCGGGTTGCCCAAAGGTCAGGTTGAGAATGTCATGCAACACCAGCACCTGCCCATCGCATTCCGGCCCTGCGCCAATGCCGATGGTCGGCGTGTTGACTTCGGCCGTGATCATGGCTGCTACCTCGCGCGGAATGCCTTCCAGGTACAAGCAAGCCACACCTGCCCGATCAAGCGCCACCGCGTCGCGCATGAGTTGCTCAATCGCGCCGAGATCCTTCCCCTGCACCTTGTAGCCACCCATCACGTTCACCGATTGCGGAGTTAGCCCAATGTGTCCGGCCACGGGTATCTCGGCATCAATAATCCGGCGAATCAGGTCGGCGCGTTTCTCGCCGCCTTCGATCTTCACCACTTCCGCGCCGGCTTCTTTCACAAAGCGCGCGGCATTGCGAATTGCGTCGCTCGTATCAGCTTGGTAAGAGCCGAAGGGCATATCTGCCAGCAGCAGCGCATTTTTCACGCCCCGTCGCACGGCGCGAACGTGGTGCAGCATTTCATCTACGGTGACCGAGAGCGTGTTCTCGTAACCGAGCATGGTCTGGGCGAGCGAGTCGCCCACTAGGATCATGCCAACGCCGGCTTCCTCCACGACGCGAGCCGTGGAGTAGTCGTACGCGGTGAGGCAGGTGATTGGTTCGTGTCGCTGTTTCTGTTGCCGCAGAGTAGCGGTAGTGACTTTCTGGCCAGCTTTGTCAGGACGAGATTCGCCCTGAGGACGCCCGCCGATCGGGGTGACACTCATCATTCCTCCAGTGCCCCTCCGCCGAGGCGGATAGAGCCTGTGCGCATCTTTCCTTTTGCCAGACCTGGGATGATGCTATGGCTATTGTAGTCGCAAAGGCCGCTCAACGACTAGGGAGTATAAGTCTTTCACCTTTCATCGGGAACCACATTTAGCGTTTAAAGCATTCCATATCTAGGGTTTGCGTGTTCATGACAACCAAGCCTGAAAGGCCCTAGGCCCCTTTCGCCAGCGATGGGTATCGGGCGCGCGTCTTTTCCTAATCCCCAGGGCCGCTCAACCGTAGCTTTTTCAGCACTAACCAGTTTCTTGCGAGCCGCCGCAAGCTCCGGCCTTTCATTTCCGACCGCGACCTCGGTCAACTTCCGAAAGTATTGCCTGGCGGCAACCGGGTCCGCTGCCGCCTCGGTCGCATTCGCCGCCCCATACAAAGCATTGAAACGGTTCGGGGTGATCTTGAGGACATACTGATATTCCGCCAGCGCCTCCTGCGGACGATGCTCCAGAAGCAGCAACTCCGCCAACATCTCCCGCGCGGGAGTGATGGCACTGGGCGTAACGGCGGCCTTGTCCATGCTCTCTTCCAGTTTCGCGGCGGACCGTGCCAGTTGCAGTGCATCGGCCGACTTGCCGTTCCCTTCTGCAATCCACGCAGCCACTTCGCGCCGTTGCACTTCAACCTGATCCGACCAGTAGGAGTTATCTTGCTTTGTGATGGCATCGCGGAGGGTGGCGAGCTTCTGCTCGGCCTGACGGGCGCGATCTAGATTCTTGGTGCGGGCGCTGCCGATACCGATAGCCGCCCATGTAATCGCCTGCGCCCACAGCACGCCCTCCTCTTGCACGCTCAGGTGACTGGCCTGTTCCCAATCGCCCAGCTCAGTGGCATACCGCGCAGGGATTGCCGCCAATGCGTAACCGCCCGTCAAGGTGAGGCCGGTGACTGGTGGCAGCGCATTCATCTCTTCCAGCACCGCCTTCGCCTGTTTGATGCGTCCGCTTTGTAAGTCCGCGTATTCCTGATAATCCATGGCGTGCAGCCGCTGATCGCGCGCCTCTCCGTTCGCCGAAGTGGCCTCCGCCGCCGCCAATCCCGCGGACTTCGTGTTCGAAGCAATGGACTCATCCCAAGACCCCACGCGCGTGAACAGGTGCGAAGGCATGTGATTGGCGTGGGCCGAAGCGGGCGCGATCTTGGCATACATTAGCCGCGCCCAAGCCTCTCTCCGCCAGTACTGGATTGTCACAGCAGTGAATCATGTAGTGCGCGATACCCGGAAGGTGTGGCTACCGGGCAAAAAGTAGGTTCCAGAATTTCTCCGCACTTGCGTTGATTGGCAAAGGTTTTGTCGGCCTTCGGAGCTGTAATGGCCAGCGTGAGCGTGGAAGATCGCAGCCTCGGTGTCTTGCGGAAAGGCCGCCTGCACTTCACCCATTTTCCCTTCGAACGCCTGACCGTGCGCAGCGCTATCTTTACCGTCTTCCCGATAAATTTCAGCCAAGGCATCGATGTAGGCGCTTTCCCGAGCCGTAGTCTTCGAGTTGCTGTGGGCGATCTGTTCTGCCTTGCCCAAGGCAATGGCCCCGGCGGCCGTGTCTCCGTTGCCCCACATGCCGTGATAGTGCGACATGGCCACCCCCCATTGGGCCATGGCGCACTGCGGATCTTTACCGACGATATCGGTGAAAGCCTGGCGCGCCTGCTCGTACTGGAACGAATGCAATAGCGCGACAGCCCGGTTGAAATTATTCGCGAGAGCAGATTGGCAGGAGGTGGCGAAGTGAACCGAGCCGACTTCCTGTTCCGTAAAAGAGTGGGGATGACCTTCATCGCACAGTGCAAGGCGGGTCGCGCATAAAAGTACAGCCAGCAAAGCCGTCTGGCGACGCATAGGCCACCTCAATGGAAAGAATCCTACACCTGAGAGGGCCTTCTACGACGCCTCTCTACGCGCTAGCCGCTTCCTGCCCCCCCAGAGGCAGGAAATATTGCGTGCCCTTGATCGGCTCCGAGACTTTCCGCAGAAGTTCCTGCAAATCCTCGTTGCGATCGACGAAGTCAATCTCCGATGTATTGACGATCAGCAGGTCCGAGGATGTGTAGTGAAAAAAGAAGTGCTCGTACGCCTTCACCACTTCTTCCAGATAGTCGTCGCTGACCGCGCGCTCTCCCGGCACATTTTTTTTCTTCAGGCGCTTCTTCAGCACCTCGGGAGTGGCCTGCAGATAGATCACGAGATCGGGCGTGGGCAACTGCTGGCGAAAATAATTGTAGTAGCGATTGTAAGTTTCAAGTTCCTGGTCGGTGAGGTTAAGGCAGGCGAAGAGCTTGTCTTTTTCAAAGATGAAGTCGGCGACGACGACTTTCTGCGATCGCGCCCCAAGGTCCAGCGCCTGCAACTGTTCGAATCGCTGTACCAGAAACGTGAACTGAGCTTGAAAAGCCGCACCCCGCTCGCCCTCATAAAAAGAGTGAAGGAAAGGATTTGACTCAGGCTCCATTACCCGCTGCGCATTCAGGCGTCCGGCGAGGATGTCCGCCAGCGTGCTCTTGCCGACTCGTATCGGACCTTCCACAGCAATGTAGCGGGGCAGCTCGAAAAGATTGGCCATGGGTTCGCGCGGTTCGGAATTGGCAGGATATCCCGGTTGCGCCTCACTGGCAATTGAGGGAAGAGTTAACAGCAATTTGCGATTGCCAGTTTCCAATCCCAGCTCATCCGGCGTTCGGATCGCAATCGGCAATCGACAATGGAAAATCAATTTAGAATCTCTCCGTGCTCGTTTCCATCCTCTCCGGTGCTGTCGCAGCCGCCGCAGTCGCCGCCGGATATCAAGCTATGGCGCCCGAAGGCCAGTGGTATGGAAGTACGTTCACCGGGTTGGCCCGCGGATCGAAGCAGCTAGCCCTCACATACGACGATGGTCCCAACGACCCGCACACCTTGCGCTTGCTAGAAGTTCTGGCGAAGCACAATGTGAAAGCCACCTTTTTTCTGATTGGGGGCTATGTGCGTCAGCGCACCGATATCGCCCGCGAACTGGCCGCAGCGGGTCATACAACAGGCAATCACACCTCCACCCACGCGCTGCTTACCCTAAAAAGCCAGGCAGAAATCCGGCGCCAGCTCTCCGACTGCCGCGCCGCCTTGAACGACGCCATCGGAGAGCATTCGAATCTCTTCCGCCCGCCATTCGGCGGACGCCGCCCCGCGGTCCTCCGCATCGCTCGCCAACTACATCTCGAACCCATCATGTGGAGCGTGACTGGCTACGATTGGGACGCGCCCCCCGCAGAGATCATCGAGCGCAAAGTTACAAAACAGATTCGTGGAGGCGACGTGATCCTCTTGCACGACGGCGACCATCGCCAAATGGGAGCGGACCGCTCCCAAACCGTGCTCGCAACAGACCGCCTGCTCGATCGCTACAAGACCCAGGGCTATGAATTTGTCACCATCCCGGAAATGATGCAGAGGAAATCCGGCCAGCCCAAACCGTGAGTCTGAAGGTCCGCCAGTGACCGGGCAGTCGTCTCAATGTTCGCGTTCAGGCTTTCACCGCCGCAAACGCCTGCTTTGCCGCCGCAACCGTCTGCCGGACATCTTCCTGGCTATGCGCCGCACTCAAGAATGCAGCCTCATATTGTGAAGGTGGCAGATAAATTCCGTTGTCAAGCATTGCCCGGAAGAATCGCGCGAACGCCGCAGTGTCCGACTTCGAGGCTGAATCCCAGTCTGTCACGGGCCCGGACGTGAAGAACCAGGTAAACATCGACCCTACGCGATTGTGGCAGACGGCAACTCCGGCGTCTTTCGCCGCCGCCGTCACGCCTTCCACAAGCTCTCCGCTCAGCTTCTCCAGCCGCGGATAGATCTCATCCTTGTGATCGCGCAGATGCTTTACCGTCGCAAAGCCCGCTGCCATGGCCAACGGATTTCCCGCTAAAGTTCCCGCCTGATACATCGGTCCCAAAGGCGCCACCAGATCCATGATTTCCGAAGGGCCACCATAGGCTCCCACCGGCAATCCTCCGCCGATAATTTTTCCCATCGTCGTCAGGTCGGGACGAATGCTGTAAACCTCCTGTGCTCCGCCAAACGCCACGCGGAATCCGGTCATGACCTCGTCAAAAATCAACACCGCCCTCTCGCGCTCGGTAATCAACCGCAGCCCTACCAAATAATCGCCCGCGCCTGGAACGCAGCCCATGTTTCCCACCACTGGCTCGACAATCACGCACGCAATCTGATGCTTGAATTTCTGAAACGCGTGCTCCACAGCGCTCAGATCATTGAATGGAAGCGCGACGGTGAACTGGATGAACTCTTCCGGAATCCCCGCCGAGCCAGGAATCCCCAGGGTGGCGACTCCTGATCCTGCCTTGACCAGCAACGCGTCGGCATGCCCGTGATAGCAGCCTTCAAACTTCATAATGTATTTGCGTTTTGTATAAGCCCGCGCCAGCCGGATGGCCGACATCGTCGCCTCGGTCCCGGAACTCACAAAGCGAATTTTCTGCAGGTTCGGAAACGCCGAAATTACCAGCTCGGCGAGGTCGGCCTCGACCGGCGTCGACGCTCCAAAGCTCGTCCCATTGCACACCGCGGCCAAAATGGCATCGAGTACGTCGGGCGCAGCGTGCCCAAGAATCAGCGGCCCCCACGAGCCCACGTAATCAATGAGCTCATTTTCGTCCGCATCCCAGATGCGCGACCCTTTGCCGCGAACAATGAATCTGGGTTCGCCACCGACCGCGCCGAACGCTCGCACCGGCGAATTGACCCCGCCCGGAATCAGGGCGGCGGCGCGTTTTTGCAGACGCTGCGACTGCTCGACCTTACGGGATGTTGTGGGCTCCATCAGCTCCTTCCGTATACGAGAAAGAGTAAGAGTGAGAGAAAAGCCTATAGATCGCAACTTGCGATGCCAGCGATAAATATAACAGCCGACCTTCAGGCTCTGGAAAATCAATGGTACCGCCTGCACGGTCGACTTCGGACTCGGCGCACACGGAAACCGGACATGCCCAGGATCTCCAGGTCACCGAGGCAAAATGCGAGTCGTGGTGTGGTTCACACAAATTCATCAGAAATTCATCGTTCGTCCATGATCTTGCAATATAGCGGCGATAGATTGTGATTATCACGTTGCCCTTCTAACCGGGAGGGTTTGAGTACAGCTTCGGGGGCTCCGGGCTGTCCTTCTATTTTGAGCAAGAAAAGTCCCTCCCAAAGCTTCTCAGCGCCCGCTAACATTCAGTTCATGAGTCCTGAGTAGCCCGGACAGCGCGCGTGTGGCCTCCTCTTAGAGTGTGCCTAGCAGAGTTGTAGTTAATCATAGTTAACTGCTCGTGATATATTGACGTTAAATATTGCGGATGCAGATCCAACTCGCTGGCCCGGGTAGGCGCTGGCTCAGCTTCGTCTTATGGGCCGCGGCTGTAATCGCTGAGGCGGGTCCGGCACTGGCTCAAATTCCGGACGCCCCGCCAGCCCCGGGGAGCTCCTCGGCTCAGCCTGCAGATCCCTCCACCGACGCAGCCCCCGCGGCCATGTTCCCCCCCCCTTCCATGACACCCGCTTATGGCTCTCCGGCCAAGCAAATTTCATCTTCCAGACCCATCCCGGTTTCCATGCTCTCTACAGCGGCATAATCAGTCTCAGCCCGCATTATGAAAAAGCCCTGTCGCGCGTATTGACGCTGTATACCGGCGCCCGCGTCAACGACTCAACCGAGGTCATCGTCGACATCGAAGAAGCTGGAGGAACGGCCCTCAGCACGGGCCTCGGCCTGGCAGGGAATCCCGACCTCGACATCGTGCGCAATCCGCTGCTCAGCAAAGCGCCATATTTGGCTCGTGGCATGTTTCACAAAGTGTTTGCTCTCAGCGACGACAAAATCGAGAATGAGCGTACTCCGCTCTCATTGTTCAACGAACTTCCGCGCCGCCGCTTGGAAGTCCGCTTCGGCAAGTTCAGCCTGCCGGATTTCTTTGACCAGAATTCAGTGGGCTCCGATACTCACTTTCAATTCACTAACTGGTCGGTGGATAACAATGGCGCCTGGGACTATGCTGCCGACACCCGCGGCTTTACCGTCGGAGCAGTCGCCGACTTCGAAGACCGCAACTGGGGTTTCCGCTTCGCTGAAGCTCTCATGCCCAAGGTGGCCAACGGAATCGACCTCGTCTGGCGCCCCTGGCAAGTCCACGCGGAAAACTTTGAATACGAGTTACGCCACAGCCTCATTCCGAAAAAATCGGGCGTGCTTCGCCTCTTGGCCTACACCAACTACGCCAACATGGGCATCTACCGCGGCGCCGTTATCCAGTTTGAGGAGGGTCTTGTGCCCGCTCCGACATCACACACCATGCTTGGCAGATCACGAGAAAGTACGGCTTCGGCGTAAATCTTGAGCAGACACTCACGCCAAACCTCACTGCCTTCGCCCGCTGGGGATGTGCCACGAACTCGACGAACAAACGATAGTTAGAAGGCAACGAACCGGGCTTCCGCCGTGCGCGCAGGCGGATCCAACCAACCCCACAGATGAGCAAACCAGACACACATCTCAAAACCAGATGGAGTAGCAAGCCCCCCGCAGCCCTTTGCCCGGGGACTTGGCATTGCCAGGCTAAAATCCCCGACGCGCCCACCGGCGGCACTGAAAACAGCAATCAAAGGGCTCATGACAACTCAGCGCCCACTGGACCACGGTTTGAGCGGGCATCTGGGGATAAATTGAACAAAAATCAAGAGGAGGTGGCCAGGCTGGCCGGGAATATAATGAGAACCTCTCATCGGTATCCAGCGTTTTAGACTTAAACACGTTATCGCTGCGTACTCCCCGGTGGTCAATTCCGTCGCGGTTGTGGTCAACCTGGATTTTCATCATTATTCGTTGTCTGCGCCGTCCTTCTCTCGACCATCTCATCCTCCAGAATTGCTCCGGGTCGGGATTCACTGTGCAGAACTGATGTCGGCTGGGTCTACTCCCTGAAAAATATTTGGCGCAATGCAGGAATAAAACGCTCCTCGGCTGGTTTACCCTGGTGTGCGTGTCGGAAGAGCGCTTAGTGCCGGCGTCGTTTGAGGAGCTTGCTATGCCCCTCTTGGATCGGCTTTATAACTTTGCGCACTGGCTCGCGGGAAACCGCGAGGAAGCCGAAGACCTTGTGCAGGAGACTTTTGCGAAAGCATTGAAGGGATTCTCCTCGTTTCAGCCGGGCACCAATTTTCGCGCCTGGATCTACCGGATTCTGCGGAATACGTTCCTTACCTCACGCACCGGATTGAAATCGGCGGCCACGGTGCCGCTGGACTCGGAGGCTGACAATGACACTCTCCCGGCCACTCAGAGCACGCCCGAGAGCATTCTGCTCGAGCGTTTGGATCATCAATTGGCGAGGGAAGCTCTGGACCAACTTCCGGTCCACTATCGCGAGATCCTCCTGCTCTGCGAGGTCGAGGAGATGTCGTATCAAGAGATTTCTGCAACGCTTGCCATCCCCGCGGGCACGGTGATGTCACGCCTGTCTCGCGCTCGCCGGGCTCTGCGGGACACGGCGCAGAAATTGCAAAGGAGTTAAAGCATGGCGTGCGGACTTTGGGCTGGAAAACTCGATGCTTATGTGGACGGCGAACTGCCACCCGCGGACGAGCGCGCCTTGCGTGAACACCTGCGCGGCTGCGCCTCGTGTGCCGCGGATAGCGTCGAGTTGCTTCAGGCAAAGCGCGCGGTTCAGGCTGCTGCCAGCAAGCGCTTTCTGCCCGACGCTGGTTTCCGCGCTCGCATTCAGAAAACTTTGGCAGCACCCCGGAGCCCACGCCGCAATTTCAATTGGCTCCCGGCTTTGGCTGCGATTGCTGCTGCGTTGCTGGCAGTTGTTGCGCTATCGTTCGCTTACAATCGAAATCGCGTCCGCGAACGGCAACTTATGAGCGAATTGGCTGACTTGCATGTGGCGACACTCGCCAGTGCCAACCCGGTCGACGTCGTTTCCTCCGACCGGCACACCGTGAAACCCTGGTTCCAAGGCAAGATTCCTTTTACTTTCAACCTGCCGGAGTTGGCGGGGACGCCTTTTGTTCTGGTGGGAGCCAGAATCAGTTATCTCAATCAAGCCCCCGGCGCAGAACTCATTTTTCGGGTGCGCCAGCATCAGATATCAGTGTTTATATTTCAAGACAGGGCAGTCGGAACCGTACTCGCGAAGGAAAGGGCCGGAACGGAGCTTTCTTTCAACGTCCAGAGCTGGAGTCGCAACGGCCTCCGCTACTTCGTGATCGGAGACGCCAGCGCCGACGACTTGGAAAAACTAAGCAGCCTGCTGAAATCGTCCACCTGAGCCAAGGCCCCTTTCGGCGCGTCCAGCTCCACCCGAAGGAGCCACCGAATCTACTTCTCTACTTCCACATCCCTGCAGCTACATGATCCTTAATCTGTGACGCCGCCGGGTTTGGTTCTGGGTAACGTCCACTTAATCCGGATTACCGTCGCCTCATCGGGTCCACGCCAGCAAGATTTACGTGCACCACTCAGGCGTGCGGATCGGAGAAACTGAATAAGCGGGAATGGAAGGGCCAGTTGAGTAATGCCTGTCTGCTTTACTTGACTTCAATTCCTCCATGTGAGCCAATCACTCTAGCGCTGATTCAGTGAGCAGTCGCTCGTGTTGTTGCCTGCAGGCTCTCGCTGAGCTCATGTTTCTGGGAGGCGTACCCACTTGCCGCGGACTCTAGCAGAATTGGGAATCAACCGACACTCGATGGTTGCGCCGCTCCTGCGAGTGGCAGTTTGCTCTCCTCGCACTGCTGGTTGGAACCAGCCCGAGCGCCTGGCCCGCTGGCAAGAACTCGGCTTTCACCACGCCCCAGACTTCGAAAGGGCTCAGGCTCAGCACGGGAGCCTCCACGGCGAGTTGTCGGCCGCGGGCGCTGAAGTCATCGACATAATTCCCAGCGCCGATCTGTCCCTCGACGCGGTCTATGCCCACGATGCATCTCTGCCCACTGATTTCGGCTTGATCCTGATGCGTCCCGGCAAGGCCAACCGTATAGCTGAAGGCAAGCACCACGGCGTCTTATCTCAGACGCTCGGCATTCCAATTCTCGGCGAGATCACGGCGCCGGCCACCACCGAAGCCGGAGACATGATCTGGCTCCACCCCAACACTCTGCTCATCGGGCATGGCTTTCGCAGCAACGCCGCCGGCATTCAGCAGATGCGGGAGCTGCTGGCGCCCGCAGGCGTTGAAGTGCTCTCTGCCCCGCTCCCATATGGCCCCGGCCCGTCAGCCTGCCTGCACCTGATGTCGCTGATCAGCCTGCTCGACGAGCAGACGGCTATTGTCGATCTACCCTGGCTCCCCGTCGAAACCGTCGAACTGCTCAAATCGCGCGGATTCGGCTTCATCGAAATCGAATACTCTGAGCGCGACACACTGGCCTGCAATGTCCTAGCGCTCGGCAACAAGCGCCTGCTCGCCATCGAAGAAAATCGCAAAACCAACGCCCGCCTTCGCCGGGCCGGATTCGACGTCCGCACCTTCCCCGCCAGCGAGATCTGCATCAACGGCAGCGGCGGGCCGACCTGTCTTACTCGACCGCTGCTGCGCGGATAATGCCGCAGTTTCCGGAGCCCGTCCCCCGACCGGAATCGGGGGCGAGGGTCAATGGAGCTTCTCACCTTCCGAAAACCGCCCTTGATCCTCGGCTCCGTGGCGCCACCTCAGTTCCTGTTAAAATTAAATTGCATGCTGCTTCCCTTCGTTCGCGAACTCTTCGCGGACGTAGAAAAACTTCCCGCCTTCGCGCGTGTTGCCTCCCATCTGAAAGAGGGCACGGGGCGGATTCGTGTCTCCGGACTCACGCCCACCGCAAAAGCCCTGGTGTTCGTGCTGTTCCAGCGCGCTGCCTCGCGGCCGCTGCTGCTGGCGGTCAATGACAATCGGGCCGCCGAAGACCTGGTTCCGGTATTACAGGCGTTCTGCGAACTCACCAACGCATGCGACCCTGGGTCTGTCGTCTCGTTGCCCGCCCGCGACGTGCTTCCCTTCCAGAATCTCTCGCCGCACCCAGAACTACAGGAAGAACGCGCCACCGCTCTGTGGAAGATTGTCACCGGCGCTGCTTCCATCGTAGTCGCGCCTGTAGCAGCAACCACGATCCGCCTGTGCTCGGCGGAATATTATGCCGGGCTCGCGCGCACTGTCCGCCGCGGCGAATCCATTGACACCGAAGCCTTGCTCGCACATCTCAACACGGTTGGCTACAGCTCTGCCGACGTCGTCGAAATGCCCGGACAATACGCCCTCCGCGGTGGCATTCTCGACGTCTACTCGCCGGAAGCCGAGCGCCCGGTGCGTATCGAGTTCTTCGGCGATGAGGTCGATTCGATCCGCAAGTTCGATCCCGCATCGCAGCGTTCGTCCAGTTCTGTGGATGAAGCTTTGCTCTTGCCGCTGACAGAGACTCCGGTCAACGAGCAGCTTCTCGGTGCAATTCACACACGTCTTTCTGGCAAACGCATCACGGGTGCGGAACAGATTGTGGAAGAGGCGATCCGCGCGGGCGGAGTCACAGTATTTCCAGGGTGGGAGTTCTACGCTCCAGTCGCCGGAGCCGAAAGTACGATCTTCGACTTGTTGCCGAGATCCGCCGTTCTAATCGACGAGCCGGAACAGGTCAAGCAGGAACTCGACCGCCTGTGGACCCGCATTCAAGAAGCGCACGAACGCAGCGGCGTAGGAAATCTGGTCCGCCCCGAAGATTTGTATCTGACCCCAGACGATCTCTGGCGGAAAGTCGCCGCACTTCCCGGCGCCGATGTCGAACACCTCAGCATCGAGCGCAATGACGATGCGCAAACTGGCGTCGCATTCCTGACGCAGCCCACGCCGCGCTTCCATGGCTCTGTTCCCGCCATGCTCGAGGAAGCCAAGAAGCTCACCGGCTCAGACAACCAGGTGCTCTTCGCCGTTCCTAACATCGGCGAGATCGAGCGTCTGGCCGACATGTTCACCGAATACAGCGTTTCGTTTCGCCTCGGAAGCCGAACCCGCGGCGGCGAAAGCTATGCCGACGAGACCTCCTACTTCGCCGGAGAAGTTCTGACCACGACGTTGGCCAAAGCTTATGTGCCAGACGGCGTTCTGCTCCCCGAAGCCAGTCTCGCCATCTTTGGTGCGCGCGATCTGTTTGACGAGTCGGAGAGCGTAGCTGCCCGCCCGCAACGTTATAAATCCAAAGTCTCCGCATTTTTGTCTGACTTCCGCGATTTGCAGGTCGGCGATTACGTAGTTCACGTCGAACATGGCATCGGCCAGTATCAGGGTCTCAAAGAAATTAATCAGGGCGACGGCGACGGCAAGGCAGAATTCATGCTGCTCGAATACGCCGAAAGCGCGCGGCTCTACGTCCCGCTCACACGTCTTGACTTGGTGCAGAAATACCGCTCGTCAGAAGGTGCCCGGCCTGCCCTGAGCCACATGGGTACGGCGTCCTGGACGAAAACCAAGGCCCGCGTTCGCAAGGCCATGAAAGACATGGCCGACGAACTCCTGAAGTTATATGCCGAACGCAAAACGGCAAAGGGATACGCCTTTCCGCCAGGCAATGAGTGGTTGCGGGAGTTCGAAGACGCCTTCGAATTCAGTGAAACCGAAGACCAGGCACAGGCCATCACCGACGTGATGCGCGACATGGAATCATCACAGCCCATGGACCGCTTGTTGTGCGGCGACGTGGGCTACGGCAAGACGGAAGTCGCCATGCGCGCCGCATTCAAAGCTGTCAGCGACAATAAACAAGTCGCGATACTCGCACCCACCACCGTGCTCGCATTCCAGCACTACGAGACATTCAAGCAGCGTTTTGCGCCCTTCCCGGTCACCATTGAAATGATCAGTCGTTTCCGCACGCCCAAGCAGCAAAAAGAAATTCTGCAAAAGGTGGAAGCCGGCAAAGTCGATATCCTGATCGGCACCCACCGCCTGCTCTCGAAAGACATAAAGTTCGCCGACCTCGGACTGCTCGTCGTAGACGAAGAACAACGCTTCGGAGTGCGCCACAAAGAGCGCATCAAGCAGATGCGCAAGCAAGTCGACGTGCTCACCATGTCGGCCACGCCCATTCCGCGCACTCTGCACATGTCGCTGGTAGGCCTGCGCGATATGACCGTGATCGAAACTCCCCCCAAAGACCGCATGGCGATCCAAACCGTGGTTGCCAGTTGGGACGAGAAATTGATCCAGTCCGCCCTCGAGCAGGAATTGGAGCGCGGCGGCCAGGTCTATTTCGTGCACAACCGCGTCGAGAGCATCTGGGAGATCGCTGCCAAACTGCAGGCGCTGCTGCCCACGGCGCGAGTCATCGTCGGCCACGGACAAATGTCAGAAGGGGAACTCGAAAAAGTGATGCTGAAGTTCATGCATCACGAAGCCGACATTCTTGTCTCGACCACGATCATCGAAAACGGTCTCGACATCCCATCGTGCAACACAATTCTGATCAACCGCGCCGACCGCCTCGGTCTATCCGAGCTTTACCAACTCCGCGGTCGCGTCGGACGATCCAACCGCCGAGCCTACGCTTACCTGCTGCTTCCCCCTGAGATTGAGCTCACGCCGATTGCGCGCCGCCGACTGGCCGCCCTCAAAGAATTCTCCGATCTCGGCGCCGGATTCAAGATCGCCGCGCTCGACCTCGAACTCCGCGGCGCGGGCAATCTGTTAGGCGGCGAGCAAAGCGGTCATATCGAAGCCATCGGCTTCGAACTCTACACCCAGATGCTCGAGCGAGCCGTGCGCGAAATGAAAGGCGAAGTCGCGCCCGACGAAGCCGAGACCCAACTCAACCTCGGACTCAACATTCGTATTCCCGCCCAGTACATTCCCGAAGAAAATCAACGCCTGCGGATGTATAAGCGTGTCGCTGGCGTGGAAACGGATGGTCAGTTAAGCGATGTTGCCGCAGAACTTGAAGATCGTTACGGACCGCCTCCGCCAGCGGTCCGCAACTTGTTGGACTATGCCTCGCTCAAGCTCCTGTGCATGCGCGTAGGCGTAAACGCCATCGAACGCAAGCGCGATATCGTAAATTTTAAATTCCGGCAGAACGCGAGCGTCGAACCGGAGCGCCTGGCGCAGTTTGTGGCCTCCCATCGCGGAGCGCAGTTCACCCCCGACGGAACGTTAAAGTTCGTTCTGAAAGCGACTGCGGCCGGAGAGGTGCTGCAGCGCCTGCATGAAATACTAGAGCAACTGGGGAGCGCGGAAGCCGCGTCTGAAGTCGGTTCCACAAGCAATCCCAAAACTTAGAATGGCAGGATACAATCAGCAGGCGTTTTCTCGGCGTTAAACACTACGACGAACGACACCAACCACCGCATGACCATGAAAATCCGCAAAGCCATTTTCCCCGCCGCAGGATTAGGCACTCGTTTTTTGCCAGCCACCAAGGCCCAGCCCAAAGAAATGCTCCCTCTCGTGGACAAGCCCATCATCCAATATGGCGTCGAAGAGGCCATGGCCTCGGGCTGCGATCAGATCATCATCATCACCGGCCGCGGCAAACAGGCCATCGAAGACCACTTCGATGTCAGCTACGAGCTGGAAAAAATGCTGGAAGAGCGCAAGAAAACCGACCTGCTGCAAATCGTTCGATCGATATCCGACATGATCCACGTCGCCTACGTCCGGCAGAAAGAAGCGCTCGGCCTGGGCCACGCCGTTCTCATGGCGAAAGAATTGGTTGGCAACGAGCCCTTCGCGGTGCTCCTGGCCGACGACGTGATCGATGCCGAAGTTCCCGTTCTCAAACAGATGGTGCAGGTTTTCGAGCAGACGCAGTGTTCAGTCCTGGCGACGCAGATGGTCGAAGGAAAGGCAATCTCTTCGTACGGAGTTCTCGACGTTAAACCTGTCAGCGGCGGCCAATTCGCCAACCGCCTGTTCGAGATTAAGAACATGGTGGAAAAGCCCAAGCCCGAGGATGCCCCCTCGAAACAAGCGATTATCGGTCGCTACATTCTTACGCCGGCGATTTTCGAATGCTTGTCGGAAACCGCTGCCGGCGCGGGTGGGGAGCTGCAACTTACCGACGGCATGCGCCTGCTGCTGCAAAAAGAAACGATGTACGCTTACGTGTACGAAGGCCGCCGCCACGACACCGGAGACAAGCTCGGCTTCCTGAAAGCGACCGTCGAGTTCGCCCTGAAGCGCGCCGATCTCGGCGGACCGTTCCGCGAATACTTAAAGGGATTGAAGCTTTGAGGCAGCTGCCGAAAACTACTTTTCCATCTTCCTAAAGCCAAGGAATCCTGATCTCGTAGACGAAGACCAGGAAAGCCTTGCCCGGGCCATAGCGCGATGAATCTTCCGCGCCGACCACAGGCTACCCATGGGCAAGACGGAAGCTTGGCGCCCATGTGCGAGCTGGGTACCTTCGGTCGCACTGGGTTGCGGGCACACGTAAGCGCAGAATTGTCATTGCTTCGAAACGGCCTTCAGCTTCTTGGACTTCTCCTCAACTCCCCGGGCCAGCTTCTCTTTGTGAGCTAGCAACTTCTTGGCAATCGAGGGATCAGCCAGCCCAAGCATCTGCGCGGCCAGAATGCCCGCGTTCGTGGCGCCTGGCTTGCCAATAGCAACGGTCGCCACCGGAATGCCAGCCGGCATCTGCACCGTTGCGAGCAAAGAATCCACACCCAGAAGAGATGTGGAAGGAATAGGAACACCGATGACGGGAACAGTGGTGTGAGCGGCAATCACTCCGGCCAGATGCGCTGCACCCCCCGCTCCGGCGATGATGACGCGAATGCCCCGGTCGATGGCCTTGCGCGCGAAATCGGCAGTGCGGTCAGGCGAACGGTGCGCCGAGGTGACGTCGATTTCGTAAGCAATGCCGAATTCTTCCAGCGCCTTGCCGGCCTCGCGCATAATCTCAAGGTCGGAATCACTGCCCATCACGACGGAAACCAGCGGTTTGCTCATGAATATTCGTTCCTCGGAACACCGTTACTTGGTTCTGATTTGTCCGCTCCTGTCACTACACCCACAATTGTCATTCTGCGCGAAGCGAAGAACCTCTGTACCCTTTTGCAGCGGCAGGGGTGCTCACCATTTGGGAGCAATGGTCGGAACCAGGTATTCGCACTACTTCTTCAGCGCTCTGGCCGCAATATCTTTGCGGTAATGTGCTCCGTCGAAGGTGATTTTCGCGCACGCGTCATACGCGCGCCGCACCGCAATCTCCAACTCCGGCGCCCGTGCACTCACACCCAACACGCGTCCCCCCGACGTATAGTAAGCACCATCGCGCTTCGTCGTCCCCGCGTGGAAGACCCTCACGCCATTGATCTTGGCCGCCTCCCCCACTCCGGAAATTTTCTTTCCCGCATCGAAGGTGCCCGGATATCCTCCCGACGACATCACAACACACACCGAAGCATCCGACGACCATTTGAAGTCCCCGTCGCTAACGCGACCTTCGATGGAAGCTTCGAGAGCCTCGACCAGATCGCTCTCCAGCCGCATCAAAATCGGCTGCGTCTCCGGATCGCCAAAGCGGCAGTTGAACTCCAGCACCATGGGACCGCGCACCGTCATCATAAGGCCGCAGTACAACAAGCCTTTGTATTCCGCCCCCTCGGCCTTCATGCCCTCGACCACGGGGCGCGCAATATGGTTGACCAGCCAGTTGCGCATTTTGTCGTCGATGATCGCGGCTGTGGAGTAGGCCCCCATTCCGCCCGTGTTGGGGCCGGTATCGCCATCGTCAACGCGCTTGTGGTCCTGTGCGGCAACGAGCGGAGCAACGCGTTCGCCGTCGCTCAGCACGAGGAAAGAAAGTTCGTCGCCTTTGAGACATTCCTCGAGAACAACGCGTGAACCGGCTTCCCCCACCATCTTGCCACTGAGCATGTCGGCGGCAACGCCCACAGCTTCTTCTTTGCTCTGGGCGATCACCACCCCCTTGCCCGCCGCCAATCCGTCGGCCTTTACGACCACCGGCGGATGAAAATGCGGCAGCGCGGCTCGCACCTCATCGACCGAATCGCATATGGCATAGTGCGCGGTGGGAATGTGGTGGCGCTGCAAGAATTCCTTGGCGAAGCTTTTGCTCGATTCCAGTTGCGCCGCTGTCTTTGTGGGACCGAAAACCGGCCAGCCCCGACGAGTGAATTCATCGACCACGCCCAGTGTCAGCGGCAATTCGGGGCCAACCACCGTGAGGTCAGGACGGAGCTGACTGGCCACCGCCACCAGCGAATCGAGACTTTTCAGGTCGGCAGCAAGGCACTCGGCATCGTCGGCAATGCCGCCATTTCCCGGAGCGCAATAAACCTTGGTCGCGCGCGGCGATTGCCGCAGCTTCCACACCAGCGCGTGCTCGCGTCCGCCGCTGCCTAGGACCAGAATCCTCATAGCCAGAGTAAGTTAGGTTAGGGGCAGAGCGGGAATGATGTCAAACCCGATGCTGTTTCGACCGCGGCAGCAGCAGCGTATTGAGAAAGCGATGAGGTTTGAAAGCTCGCGGCCCGCTCACCTGAGCTTTTTCCAATCCACAATCAACCATCAACCATCATTAATAATCCTACGCCGTATAATCAGCCGCAGATGATCACCGTCTCCAAAGAAGACTATCTCAAGTCCATCCTGGCAGCCGAGAGCGAGGGTGAAACGGTGATCTCTGCGCGTCTGGCCGACTTGCTGAAGGTTTCTCCTCCTGCCGTGACCATGGCTCTGCGCCGGTTGAAGAAGGATGAACTGGTGCGCGTGCAGGGCGATGGCCAAATCCGATTGACGGCAGCAGGACGCAAGATCGCCCGGAAGCTCACGCTGCGTCATCACCTGATTGAACGCATGCTGGCTGAACTTTTCGGTATGGAGTGGTGGAAGGTGCACGATGAAGCTGAGCGCCTGGAGCATGCGGTCTCTCCCGATTTCGAAGCGAAGCTGCTCGCCAAGTTGGGCCGCGGGGGTGCCTGCCCGCACGGCAATCTCAGCGAGATGGAAAGCCCGAAAAGCCGGCAGCGGCGCGGGCTGCTACTGCTCTCCCAGGCCGAGCCAGGGAAGCACTACTGCGTAAGTAGCGTCTACGAACGCGATCGCCATCTGCTCGAATTCCTGAATGCCCGCGGCATCCGGCCCGGAGTCAAGCTCGACGTGGTCGAGCGCAATTACGACAAGACGCTCTCGATTCGTACCTCGGCAGGCACAGTGGTCCTGGGCCGTCCGGCAGCAGAGCGCATTTGGGTGTCCACGGCTCCATCATCCGCCCTCTAGAACCCGCTTCTTTGTCACTAAAGTTAACCGTAGTTAATCTTGATGGGGGTATACTACTTAAGCTATGAGGCTGTCTTGTGCGTCGATGCACGCTCTGCTGCGGGGGCGCCGGGGATGACAAGGACCGGCGAACCAAGAGGCATCGAGCCGCTAGGCTCCCCGCAAGCCCGCGCCAACGCTGAAATCCGCAGCCACTTATCTTTAGACAGCGTTCACAGCACCGTTGAGGTGCCGCACCATCGCGCCGGCTTCTGGGAGCACTGGCGCGCTTTCGTCGGCCCCGCAATTCTAGTCAGTGTCGGCTACATGGATCCCGGCAACTGGGGGACAGATCTGCAAGCCGGCGCTCAGTTCAAATATGGCCTGCTTTGGGTGGTTGGTCTGGCCAGCCTGATGGCCATCTTCATGCAGATCATCTCGGCGCGGTTGGGCGTCGTGACAGGGAAGGATCTTGCCCAATGCTGCCGCGACTGGTACCCGAGCTGGACGCGCTGGCCCAACTGGCTGATGAGCGAAGTGGCCATTGGTGCCTGCGACTTGGCCGAGGTCCTCGGCAGCGCCGTCGCCCTCAATTTGTTGTTTCACATCCCGTTGCTCTGGGCGGTCATCATCACCGGCCTGGACGTGCTGCTGCTCCTGACCCTGCAGAGTTTTGGGATGCGCGCCATCGAGGCCGTCGTTCTGCTGCTCATCGCAACCATTGCCGTCTGTTACTTCATTGAGATCTTTGTTCTCCCGCAGACGCAGCCTGGTTCTTGGGAAATGGCACGGGCGCTGCTGTCCCCCCATCTTCGTCAATCAGGCATGGCCTACGTTGCCATCGGAATCATCGGCGCGACCGTGATGCCCCACAACCTGTACCTGCACTCAGCTCTGGTGCAAAGCCGGAAATTTCAGAAGGACGCTCCATCCATTCGACGCGCCGTTCAATTCAATACTCTCGATTCCGTTGCCGCTCTAACCGTGGCGTTCTTCGTCAATGCGGCGATTCTGGTGCTGGCGGCGAGCGTGTTCTTCGGCAAAACGAGCGTAACCGTGCCGGGAGGTCAGGTCATCCGGTTTGCGGCTGGCAGTGACTGGATTCGAGTCGCGTACTTGACCCTGGCTCCGTTGCTCGGGACGGCGGCTGCGAGCACGCTATTTGCGGTGGCTCTCCTCGCCAGTGGGCAAAGCAGCACCATCACCGGCACGTTGGCCGGCCAAGTCGTGATGGAAGGCTTCATGCACTGGCGAATTAAACCATGGGTGCGTCGGCTCATCACGCGTACCCTGGCCGTCCTGCCCGCAGTGTTCATCATCGGGGTGCGCGGCAACAGCAGCATCATCGATCTGCTCACTCTCAGCCAAGTTGTGCTGGCACTGCAGCTTCCCTTCGCCATGTTCCCCCTGCTGCACTTCACCAGCTCCGGCAAGCGGATGGGGAATTGGAAGAATGGGCCACTTCTGCTCGCTGCGGGATGGGCCAGTGCTATTCTGATTACCTCCATGGACGTCTATGGCCTGCCTGACTCGATCAAAGCTGCGTGGCATGTCATCACCGGCGGATGATCGTATCAGGGCATGGCTTCAGCGATGCCGTAAACGCCGCCGCGGAATCAGGCCGGCTTTAGCCGCTGCGAGCCAGAGATCAAATCATGTATGACACCATCCTGGTAACGCTGGACGGGACTCCATCCGACCGCGCGATCATCGAACACGTCAAGCAGCTCGCCAAACTAGCCCACAGCCGGCTGGTGCTGCTCCACGTCGCCGACGGATGGGCCGCCAGAACCTATGGCCCGGATGCGGTCAGCCGCGAGATCACTGAAGACGCAACCTATCTGGAAAACGTCCGGGAAGAGTTCCAGTCCTCCGGCATTCTCACCGAGGCGGAGTTGGCGTACGGCGATCCGGTTAAGGAAATCATCAAATGGGTCGAGCAGAAAGGCTGCGACCTGGTAGCCATGAGCACCCACGGGCACCGCTTCCTTGCCGATTTGTTTCTCGGGGCTACCGCCACCCGCGTCCAGCACAGCATCAGTATTCCCGTCCTCCTCCTCCGCGCCAAGTGAGGTCCTCCGTGCCTCGAGCTCTCGGGCTCGTAGGGATGCTCCATTGTCATCCTGAGGAAGCGGAGTCGCACGCTTGCGGGCGACTGCCAACGAAGGGCCCATGCATTTCGTGGCAAGCGCCTGACCATATTCACAGCTCACGACCTTCCCCCGTGGCCACGCCAATCCAGTTCCCAAGCGTTCTGCCAGGTTAAAGCTCGTTGAGTTCGGTGGGGGTGCACCCCAAGAAAGTGATGAGTCATGCGGCCCTCTGTTCCGTTCTGCGTTCCCAGAAGTCCTGAAAGCGACCACTCAGCTTGGCACAGCGGAGAGCGATGATGGCGTTGGAGCCTTGAACAGTCCAGTGCATTCCGGCTCG